>Ga0065711_1030373_pt1 | contig 32693 bp, 18 predicted proteins | sample Hoacrofraction12_FD_59098 | JGI IMG/M metagenome (GOLD analysis project Ga0065711, IMG submission 59098) | Hoatzin crop microbial communities from Cojedes, Venezuela - Epithelial fraction 12 v2 (version 2) | ecosystem: Host-associated > Birds > Digestive system > Esophagus > Crop | place...
GAAGAAGCCCTTCTTGTTGTTTTTGACATCCCTTGCCAGCTTCAATTCCAGGTGAGCCTTGGCCTTCCTCGTCGCATCCCTGCATGCTCTCACCATGTTTCTGTACTCTTCCCAAGTGGCCTGTCCTTCTTTCCACATTCCATGGACCTTTCTCTTCTGCCTGATCTCCGCTAGAAGCTCCTTGTTTAACCAATATTGATTTGGTAATGACACCATCTAGCCCTCTTCCCTGATCCCCGTATCTTTTTGGACATAGGTATATCTGGCTGTAGTGAAGTTTTAAAATCAGACTTCTTTGTTCTAAACCAGGGCTTGGGTTAAACACAGTAACAAACACATACCCCACTGCCCCCAGTGTTCCGATTATGGTATTTTTTCAATACCTATCTTAGATGTCGTGATAATGCCTGACACAAAGGGTCATAGAGTTGTGAACAATGAGATACACAACAGTCTTCAGCAGTTCACGGCAGAACAATGTGCATACTTCCAGCTTAGCCCTTAAAGTATAAACTAAAGTACAGTGCAATGTAAATGTCAGTTCAGGAATGCTAGGTAGGTTTGGTATGATCCCTTAAGGATCCTTTCTTCATGTCCTAAATTGCAAGGTTTCTGGGGCAGGAACTATCCTTGCATTCTTTATTTTATGGCGTTTATTACAGTGCAGCCTTTATTTTTTTTAACCTGATTGGTGCACATTTGCTGATACCTCAGATGAGATAATACACTGCAACACACTGTTTTAAATTAGACTATATACACACTCTTTTATACGAGTTAAAAAGAAACGGCATCCATGTTGTTCAGTTCAACATGCTGAATTGTCTAAAGGTATAAAGCAGCTTTCAGAATGATTATGGCAATTTTGTATCTTTTTATTTCAGTTGTTGGGACTTTTTTTAGCGTGATAATAGGGCTTTACAGAAGCCTGCAGTGTATGTGTTAGCAACAAGGATTCTGGTGAATTACTTCTTGACCTTGACTTGCAAATCAGGGGCATGTACCAGGACAAACTCCCAGGAGTACAGCTTAATGTATGGAGCAAGGCATTGCTCATGCTCCTTAGACTGACATGTCATGCAGTATGAGAGGCCATTGTTTTTAATATCTTTGTTAAGGAACAGATCCAGTTTTGATTTATAGCCCAGCAGTAGCAAAGTTCCATTCTTTTCAGTTTTAGAAGTATAGTCTGATATAGGATATTTATCAAGCAGTCTTTTTCTAATATAATCTTTGACACCAGTCTTTCAGCAAAAATGTAAATGCACTTCTTAGTATTACTTCTGGGTTTGAGGATTTCCTGTATAAACCTTTAAGTCAGAGCATAACTTGGGAGTGCTTTTTTTTTTTTGGCAACTGTGTGGAGACAGTCTGAATCAGCGAAGCTTCCTTAAAGGGACACTCTCAAGTCAAAACCATGTATATGTGTAAAAAAGACTTTTTTTTTTTTTCCATGAACTGAAGTAGCTGCAGGCATCAGGCCTACCACTGAACATCCCTGACAGTTTTAAAACTAATTTGTATGGGTTGTGTTGTTTCTGTTTCCTCCTTCTGTTAGTTCTGTGAAAGGCAACAAAGAACAAACCCTGAACAAACTCGACTGCATAGTTGGATGAGAAAAGAAATAGAGACTGGGCAGAAATTTCAGTCTAATATTCAGAGCATAGATTTAGAAAGATGTTTTGCTATGCTGAAAATTATTTGATGCTTTGCAGTCTTACAACACTCTGATCTAATAGTGGTTCTGAAATCCTTTTTTAGATGTTGTACACAATTGTTAAAAATGCTCCTTCCCTCAAAGAATTTGTAACGCCAGTATAGGAGGAGCCTAGAGCTGAAGACAATTTTCAGTATATAGGCAACAGAATGTAAGCGTGAAACAATGATGTGGTAAAGATCAGTCTAAAAATTCAAGCTGCGTGTTGTAATTATTTTTGGTCAAGTGGAACTCCAAAGTTACTGACTTCCCTTTTAAGTGTAAGTTTTTAAATTCAGCAGCCTAGCACAGATTAATACTGGCTACCATCATAAGAGATTTGTTTCAGTAAAGCTGGTAGCATTGGGCCTGGGATGTTTGCACAATGAGGCTCTGCAAACCTCTGTTGCAGATGTGTAATGCTTTGATCTGTTTACTGGCCGAATAAAAAATTAAACTGATGTCTCCCATTTTTTTGTTCTTTGGGAGAAACTACTGGACAGGAAATCTGGCTAGCCATATCAGATTTTGCCCAAAGACATTGCATCAGTTTTAAAAAAGAGGCATTGTACTTGCAGCTTAATGTTTAAACTCAATGTCAAAACGTTACGGCAGAATAATGCAAACCGATAATGCAAATGGTTTTCTTGGGTGGATTTCAACTCCTGTGCTAGTATCTGGTAGAATATATTTACTTTCTTGCATTGAAATACCATGCTGTTTCCATCACAATAATGTTACTTTTAGCTAGGTGGTTGCAGCCAGTTAAAGAGATAGTAATCAAAATTGTTTTGAAATGTATCTCTGTTTATTGCAGTGTAAATTTTTCTTTTATACTTCATATTATTCAGTGACTAAACGTGTTTACTTTGAATGGGGTATGTGTTCTAGGTGGGTAGAAGCAAAATAAAAGTGAATTCAAGCCAGTTGTTATTTAATTTCAGCTCTGTACATTTTGTTGAGACAAGAAAAGCTGCTGGCATTTGGGCCTTGCAGTGCATTATGGAGTGACTACTGGTCAGATTCTTCTATGGAATTAGAACAAATTGGAAATCAGGGTGAGAAAGAAGAGGAGATATTAAAAGTCTATGGCCTGTGGTTTGCCATCCTCTGTTGCTTTTGTTGATAGTGTCTGATTATGTAAACTTCTTCCCACCACTTTCTTCTTGAACTTGCAGCAAAGCAGTTTTGTTGTGGTGTAACATCTGCCAGCATAAAAATGGTTGTAAATATACTGCTGCATCTTCACTGTACAGCCCAGTAGGAAGGAAAGAAGGGATGGGAGTGTTCACTAGAAGCACAGATGAATTTAGTAATAAGTAACATTTTGTAAAATACTTAAAAAGTGTTATGACTTAATATGACTGCCAAAAAAAGGGACTGCATGAAAAAGCTGAGTGCATCTATTTAGTACATTTGGAAGAGTTTGCTATCTTTAAACTCTTCTGGAGGAACATACCTGATGTGATCAGTTAAGTGCTATGAGACAAAGCTTTGGATAAAATGGCATGCCCATTCTGTGTTATTTTTCACCTTGCAGTCTGCCTTGTATTATAACTGATATGTAATTATCTCAGTAAATATTCGAGAGGGAAAATAATGCTGTTTAATCCCTTTCTTTTGCTGTTATGAAGGATTGGGATAATAAAAACATACATCAGATCATGCTATGTTGGAGATGCTGGCCTACGTTTCAAAACATGAATGACAAGAAACAATCTCCCAGTTCCTGGAACACAGGGCACATCCCCGAAAGAATGACTGAGCTGCAGTAGGATTTCTGTGATGATGCCTTTCCCTGGAGACCTTAGATAATTGTATTTTATCTTAGTGATTTAAAGTGCTGGCAGCTGGTGTCTTGCTGGCCTGAAAGCAGTGTCCATCCAATTCCCATCTTCTCACCTGCTGCGTGTTCCCCAGTACCTGCACTGCCTGCCAAGGCTGCACACTGAAGTCTGGGACTGGCCCTTCATTTCTGGTTTTTTTTTGGTTATGGTGAGACACCTCTAAATTTTACTCTTAAGGTGGAGTGCAGTTTTTAATGAAAATAATTAATTTCATTGGCCCAAGCAGTGTAAAAGCATTTACCCACAATGGAGCTGGATTCTTTGTAATGCCAGAAGTGAACACTTGGATTGTTAATGCTTTCATCAGCAGTGAGTAATTTCCATAGACTGAAAATCTTTTAAACTGCAGCACAATGTTCCAGAGAACTACTATAGCTGACTGTAAAAATAGAGTACTCCCTGTCCCTCCCCCGCACAAAAAACCCCAACCCAAAAACTCCAACGTATCACAGTCCTGAAACATAGGTATAACTACCTGCAGGAACTTTAGGTTATTATATAGTTGTTACATCCAAGATACCCTGACCTTCTGTGACTCAAATTGGAGACTTTGTTTCTTAGGCCTATTATATTTGAATGCTGGTGAGAGTTTGTGGTACTGTTTTATATTGTGTAAATGCTGCTGTTGTTCATGACTTGGCTTAAATTATATGGTTTTATCATATAAATAGAATTCGTTCACTGTAGGAAGAAGTCTGAAAGATTTTATTGTTTACAAATAATTTTGGACTTACTAAATAACTATTACTGATTGATATGCTTTTCATAAAGTGTGATTTCTGGGCTCCAAATTACTTGGAGTCTCTGTGGAAATAGTCTGCCTGTTTCAGGAATTCTGTGTGCCGAATCTTGCTCAGCAAACACCAAGAAGTACTTTTACTTTTCGATTCAGCTATATGCACCCTGATCCTGAGTTGAGAACTCTCTTGACTTAGAACTGCATGGCTGAGGTCAGATGTAGGACTAGTGTATGTGGCACTAGCAGTAGGTTGTATACTCTCTTTGTGTGCTAAGTTTCTGACTTAATTCAGTGAAGCTAAATGCAGCAGTCCTTAATAACACCATGTGGTTTATGAATGTGATTTCCATAATGGTATTCCTTTGGCAGAAATGGATGAAATGTTGTTTGGGTTTTTTACTGTTTCTGAAGTTACTGACAAAAAATTGTGTTTAACTGTGTATTTAGCTGCTTCTTTTCTCTGTGACCATGAATCATACTGTCCAATTTTTATTTACTTGGGAACAGACAGCCATATACCCCGTAGTCAGTGCCATCCAGGTCAGTATCTGTGAAGAAATGGTGCAGAGTTATCCAGTAACTGAAGAGACTGCTGATCTTGTGGTTTAGTATGTGAAATGTTCCAGAAAGATATGCCAGAGGCTCAAATTATGTAACGCTTTGAGCAGGAAGCCACCAAATTGTGTGTAGAGCGTGTCACCAGCAACAGACTGATGTCCCTGGCACAGCTCCATTCCAGGAAGGAGCTGAGTTTTCTCTAAGACTTCAAATGAGAATGAACAATTTGACAGTGTGGCCTTTGCTAGAACAGCTTGCCCCATTGAAGGCAGGACCTGGCAGCGCACAGCCGTACTGTGTGCTGTTCAGATGCAGGGAGCTGACATAACATTGTTTTGGTGAGTGTGTGGTTTCCTGCCCACAAGTGTGTACCAGCTGGCATCATCTTATCAAAGACCTAGTGGTATGGTGAGAGTGATTTGGTTTTTTTTGTTTGTTTGTTTGTTTGTTTTTTTGTTTTGTGTGTTAGTGGGCTTTTTTTGTGGATCTTTTGCATTCCCCCCCCCAAAAAAAAAAAAAAATTTACAAAGTAAGAAAGGACGTTTTTAGAAACTACATATCCAGATTGCTGTTTAGGGAACTTAGGTCTGCAAAATGTTAAAAATTGTGTGTCTAGAAATGATAACCAGATAAGCTATGGTTGATGGTCCTTTTTGACATAAAATAGTGAAGGTTTGGTAGGTAATGACTGTTTTAGAAGAGGTTATATTGGTGGACTAAAATTGTCATGTTTAAATTAAGATTCTAATGGTCTTTTATAAATTGGCTACTTGTACTTTACTTCTGATTAGAATCCAGCAAAAAGTCCTTACTGAAATTCTGAAGTTTCAGTCTCCTAGTGAAGAGGAAGTGCTTTTCATCCCTAGCTGAGTGTCTGTAGATGGGAAACAGTTACAGACTTCTAGAAGTACATTCCTGTCAGGTCATCCTCCGTGATCATTTTGGAGAATGACAGGTGAAAAAGAAACTTGTATTTTAGATCCTGGTTGAGGAAAAGTTGTTTTCTGCTTAAAAAAAAAAAATAAAAAAAAAATAAAAATCTGTTGACAAATCCCAGAGTCTCGATGAAGGCTGTCCATCCTTTTGAAAGATCCTCATGATTTAGCTGGAGGTTTTGACAACTTAACTCCTTTCCTAGTGGATTACTAGGGGGTTAAGTCACATGAAGAGAGAGAGAGGGAGGCAACCCATATGGTATATTTAAGGTGATAGGAAAGTTCAGGTGACTAGTCAAGAAACAAGGCTTGATTTACTGAACAGTAGTGAAGAAATCTGTGCTGTGGCCGGTGATGAACATTGGACACTTTATAATGTGATGCCTCAGCACATGCTTAGGTGTTCAGTTGCAATTAAGATCCTGTGGTGTCTAGCTTGTTAGGCTTGTTCAGGAAGTAAGAAACATAAAATTAATGAACCTTTGCAAAAAGTAGGTATTAAGGTACTTACGACCAGCTTATTTATCTCTTCTAAAAAATTATTTATTTTATCTTTTGAACAGGAGAGAAGAAAACTGTAGAGTTTTTCTATTTTAGCCTTTATAACCAGCTGTGGAACAAAGGATAAACCTGAGGCTGCAGCTGCTGTCCGTTTCCCCCTCAGTAGTTAGGTAACTGTGAATTACGGATTGCTCAGTGTTTCTGCCTCTGTAACTAAGACTTGACTCTGGCTCTAAGTGTTTCCCTCAAAGAATTTACAGTCTTACTAAAAGGGCCATTGGATATCTTGAACACAAACAAGCTTCTGAAGAAATACTAAACTGGTGAAAAGAAGAAGATTTTCTTTGTGTGTTTGCATAACTAAAAAGAAACTGATTTTTTAAATTAAATTTATGAGATTGTACTGATCTGTTTACACGGAACATGAGAAGTTTCAGAGCCCAATGACAATTTTACCCAGAAAGCTGTAAATGATTAAAACCAGTTGAGAAACAGATTCTGTTTCTGTTATGTGCATTAGGTATGGTATGATGCTACTGCTTTTAGTGGAGCTGTGCTGGATTTTATGCTGATGTAACGGTGTTGAAATTTGACTACAATCTGCAAGAGAACGAAAATATTTGAGGTGTATCTCTTATTGCAGACTAATAGAGTAGCTTGTATGCTTGAAAATATTTTTGTCATGTCTTTATTTTTACGACAGAAATATGCTTTGAATAGGGAGTTTATTTTAGCATAAAGTTGGCTTTAGTTGACCCCAGAAGTTAAGTGTAAGGACACTTCTGTGTGCAGCTGTGATGTGGCGGAGACCCAGTGATATCTTGTCATGTGATTATGAGCTACTGAGGGCAGCCTCAAAGTGCACTAGCAAAAGAAGAGTTTGAGGTGTTAAAAAAAACCCCAATATCCAACAAAGGCACTGTGTAGTCTTTAACTAGAAGAGCGCGCTGTCAATATTTAATGAGAACAAAGTACCTAGCTGTCATCCTCTCAGAGTTGCTATTTATGTTTTGGAAAAACTTCTGTATTAGTGGAAGTTTTTGGCAACTTTGGGAGAATTCAGCAGGACAGGAAACTATTCTCTTTAACTGCTCTCATTGCTGTAATTGTGATTGCTGTGGTTCTTAGTCACTCTAGTATACTACTTCAGGCATTTTATGCACTGTGAGTTTTCAGGGCGAGCAATAGATGTACAACACGCGCTGGCTTCCCTTAGCTGAGATACTTGTTTTCCAGAACCTCTCTGTTTCTAATCTTGCTGAAGCTTTTTGGCTTTTTTTTTTTTCCTTTTTCTTTTTCTGTACCTCATAAAACTTAAAAGGTATCAGGTCAGATTTAATCCTGAATATGCGCTTAGTGGATGCTCTCAATTTTAGGCTTCAATTTATTTTACTTTAAAGGAAATAAGATGAGTCTTAATGAAAGAGAGAAGAATACAGCTTCTGTCCTCATGTACAGGAGCTCTTGATAGAGAGTGATTTGAAAAAGCTACAGTTAATTTCATATTATTTTCAGTGCTGGACAGTATTTTGTTTTTTTTTAAACATCTTCTCTTATAATGCATCAATTTCTAATCTTAATTTGGATTTGACTTCATTTTTGAACAGTTTTTTGTCCTTTTCATTCAGGTTTTCATAAATCTGCTGCTTTGCTTGTTGAGTGGCTGTTGTGCTTATGTCCATTTTAAGCTATCATACAAATGACTTAGATATAGAAATCCATTGGTTTTGTGCATTTTAAAAAAGAGGGGAAAAGTTAACGACAGTAAAGCTTTTGGTATTATTGATACAGGTGTGACAGCCGCAGAATCTGTCCAGGTGCTTCCTCAGAGGAAGCTTGGGAAGAGGTCAGATTTTCCTTGAAGCACTCAACTTCATGATGCAGAGTATATTGCAGAAGATGAAAATACTAGAATGTCATTAGGGCTCGGCTGTGACCCTGTCTCTGCACTGATGTCTGGAGCTGAGGGAACAATGTGAATCCCTTTACCCACTTGTGCTGCCCAGAACCACAGAGCTGTCGAATGCCCCTGTGCTACCGACCCCTTCCCCACACAAATAGAAGGGAGAAAGACAGAAGTAGTGGACATCAGTGAATTAGCTGATGCTTTCATCCTTCTAAAGCACTGGCAAAAGCGATGGGGTAAGTATGTTTTAGCACTAATAACAATGGCTTAATTTACTTTTTACCCAAAGCTGGGATGAGAAAGAGACCTGATTATAAACCTCAGAATAAAATACATTTTTTTGCTCTGCTGCTCCCACACTGCTCCATTCTTGGTCTCCATTGTGTAAGGTTACTTTCTAGTTTTGAATTCTTGGAAAAATGGGTATCATGTTAATTTCACCTGCAGCAATGATGCTTTTGTGTAGATAACAAATACAGAAGGAAATTTCAAACCAAAATGCGCTTCAAACAAAAACTCACTGAGTGTGCAATATTTATGTTTGCTGTATGGTATGTATTCTGATCCATATGGAGAAGTTATTTCTGGGGGAAAAAGAAGGTCTAGAATCAGGGAATCATAGGTTGGAAAAGACCTCTAAGATCAAGTCCAACCGACAGCCCAACACCACCATACCTACTAAACCATGTCCCGAAGATCTACACGCTTTTTAAACACCTCCAGGAGTGGGGACTCAACCACCTCCCTGGGCAACCTATTCCAGTGTCTGACCGCTCTTTCAGTAAAGAAATTTTTCCTAATATCCAACCTAAACCTCCCCTGACACAACTTGAGGCCATTGCCTCTCATCCTGTCACTAGTTACTTGGGAGAAGAGACCAGCACCTGCCTCACTACAACCTCCTTTCAGGTAGTGGTAGAAAGCAATAAGGTCCCCCTTCAGCCTCCTCTTCTCCAGACTGAACAGCCCCAGCTCCCTCAGCCACTTCTCGTAAGACTTGTTCTCTAGACCCCTCACCACCCTCGCTGCCCTTCTCTGGACATGCTCCAGCACCTCAGCGTCCTTCTTGTAGTGAGGGGCCCAAAACTGAACACAGTACTTGAGGTGCGGCCTCACCAGTGCTGAGTACAGGGGACACGAGCAGCTCCCTGCTCCTGCTGGCCACACTATTCCTGATCCAAGCCAGGATGCTGTTGGCCTTCTTGGCCACCTGGGCACACTGCTGGCTCATGTTCAGCTGGCTGTCAGCCAGCACCACAAGGTCCTTTTCCACCAGGCAGCTTTCCAGCCACTCTTCCCCAAGCCTGTAGCATTGCATGGGGTTGCTGTGACCCAAGTGGAGGACCCGGCACTTCGCCTTGTTGAACCTCATACAGTTGGCCTTGGCCCATCTATCCAGTCTGTCCAGATGCTTCTGCAGAGCCTTCCTACCCTCAAGCAGATCGACACTCCCAACTTGGTGTCATCTGCAAACTTACTGAGGGAGCACTCAATCCCCTCATCCAGATCAGTAGTTCACTGAAGTAAAGTAGTTCACTGTGTTTTTATTAGGTAATTAAATATTAGTACGCACAATTAAGGCACTATTGTTTTTTTGTTTTTAGGGAAAGGAAGACATTCTCTATAATGGAAATTTCTACAGAGTAATTTCAGACTTGCAAAAGGTATGTGGTTTTTTTTCTGTTGTTTTAACAGATTATTTTGTTCTTTTACTGGATTATTTACTTCAGGTTTAAAATATGGTTTAATTTTTCAATGCTGTCCTGTCTGTATTAGTAGAATGAGAAACGTATTATGAAAAAAACAATGATTGGGGTTCACAAGAGGAGAGAAGATGTTAGAAATTTGGGTTGTCATTCTAAATTCAGAATATGCTGTACTCTCCTGAAAACCAGATACCCTGACACTAAGAAAAGTGTGTGTGTGCGGATGATCAGTGACACAGGCAGATGGGGGGCATTCTAGGTCCTCTTCTTTTTGTAGTAGGCTAATGTTCTGGAAGTGTGGGTGAGTAATAAACTGATCTTTTGTTCCCCCCCGCCCCCAAGTCCTGACTAAACTACAGTGGTAATGTTGAGACATTCTTAAAACAGCTGCAAAGACAATTTAAGTGCTCTAGTCTGTATGTGATTCCAGCAGATTCTTGTCACCTCAAATTTGTGGAAAACAATTCTGTTTTTAATACCCATGGTTTGGTCACTTGCACACCAATTTGCATTCACTTCATACATGCTCCTAGTCTGAGTGTAGTTTCATATATCCTACTGGCATCAAGGACTCTTACCCTGTTGGCTTCTGCTGTCTGAAAGCTACTTTTCCTCCAGAAGCACCAAATTGGCATGAAATTCCACTTGCTTTAGCATTCAGGCCTTGAACAGGCTAAAAAGGGTTGTTGAGGCAAATGCTAGTTTCTTGTTAATCCTGAGTTAGGCCTCAATCTTGCCCTGTTGGTCAAGCCATTCAGTTCAGCTTAAATGAGTTCTTCAGTGCTGGTTCTTGCTGTGTAGGACCAGAGCACTGCAGATGCAAGTAGAGTGTAGAACTTCGTGTGGTTCTTTCTACTGCCATCTTTGTAAGTGACCGTGATGAGGTGGTGTATTCACTTTTTTTGTTGTTCATATAAAAAATGTATCTAAATTCACATCAGAATTCTCTGATACAATCTGAGATGATTTCTCAGATGAGGATTCCATTTACAGATAGATCTGCTCTACAGGGATCTTTCACAGTAAAATTTCAGTGTGGAAAAAGCCATCGACACCAAAGGGTGTAGTTGCATTGGTCTTCTAGAATTTTAGAGTTAAAGTGACAGTACAGTGGTTGTAGGCAGTGTTTTACTTACGTATAACCTTGGCATTAGTTATTAAAATGAAATTCTGTTTTCCTTGTTTTTCACTTCTTGATCACTGGTTTATTCCCATGCTGTATACCACAGGAATTTTGGAATTTATTGCACTGTGATCTGGTGTTCTACCACAATTGGTTTGTTTATTTGTAACTGATAAAAATAATTCTTCTGTGGGCACAAGTACAGTTTGCTAAAATAATTAAAAAAGAAAAAATGAAACATACATTGGCCAGAAATATCTTTCTTGGAAAATAGAAACTACTGTAAATATCTTCTTAGAGCAAAAGTCTGAAAATACAGATAGTGTTAACTTGTTATCCAGGTGTAAGCAGTAGAATTCATACTAGAGGTTTAGAATGAAATCACAGCAGTGACAGAACTACTGGGGTAATTTTCTCATTTGTTAAAATTGATAAAAAAGTAGGGGATGAATCAGTTTACCTTGAGTAGCTATTGCATTTCAGCATCTTGCATACTTTCAAAATGAAACTGTGCATGATAGAGGGAAAAGACCACTACATATTGAGTTAGGTGAAGGAAGCGAGGGATGTTGCTTTTCATTTTCCACTTGGACCCATTTTAACCATTTAAACATAGCATGCATAAGGATGTGCCATAGGTTTTGCATACCATCTTGAAAGTCAGACTTCAAAAACTTTTGGAACAAAGGAAAAGCAGATTCCAGAACTTCTGAATTTACAAGAAGTAAATAGGAAGATAATTTGGCTCAATAATAAAAAACAAACAAACAAAAATCCCCAAAATAGTCCCAGGCAGTCACAACTCGTACAGTCAGTTTTAGGATCTGTGAGCAGCATACTGTGGTTAACACTATTTACATTGAGGATGCCTGGAAGAGGTTTTTTTGGGTAGCAAGCATGCTAAACCGTCATATTATTAAAGATTAAGTAAGACCATCATGCATTATTGTCTGTTTCATTACTGTGTGATTCTAGACAGAATTTCTTCAGGAGTTTAGGTCAGCCAGTGTGTCCTTAAAGGTTTATTCTGTTTACATAGAAGGTGGGAGGACAGGGGTGTGCAAATGGAAGATTTTGCCTTTATTGTAACACATCATTACCTATAATCACGCTTGGTCTAATGCTATCAGGAGCTACAAGAGCTTTGACCCCTTTCCTACTCTGAAAGAGATTGAGCTGAAGAGAGAACTAGCAAAAGAAATTTTTTTTAATAAACTATGGTTTCTAACGCTATTGGAAGGAACAAGTGCTGAATCTCTGTCACAGTTTATAATGTGAAGCTGGGCATAATGTTCACTGGGCATTCCTGACTGGAATAATAATAAAAACAATGTACTGATCATCACAGTTACCTCATTAATTTTATTCATCACCACTTTTTAGTTGATTTTTATGGAGGTGAAATAAGATCCCTGTGGTATTTTTACAGGTTGGAATTGCATAATTTTTTTGTACATTGAAGGACAGAGTCAGATTATTTGGCATGTCTGTTTTTGATGAAATTGCCTGTCCTCTTGTGTGCCACTGTATCTCTATCAGCCTCAGGGGGATTCTTAGTTATCAGTGGATCTTGTGCTCAGGAAGAGCCAGTCATGTGCTGCCTCGGTTAATCACTGTTTATGTGATTGTGTACTTTGTCATTAAAAAAAAAATAAAAAAGTATATTTAGATACCAGAAGGACAGGATGCAATCCAGAGAGACCTGGACAAGCTTGAGAAGTGGACCTGTGTGAACCTCATGAGGTTTAACAAGGCTGAGTACAGGATCCTGCACCTGGGTCAGGGCAACCCCTGCTATCAATACAGGCTGTGGGATGAAGGGATTGAGCTGCCCTGCCGAGAAGGACTTGGGGGTGCCGGTGGATGAGAAGCTGGACATGAGCCACCAATGTGCGCTCGCAGCCCAGAAGGCCAACTGTTATCCCGCACTGGATCGAAAGAAGCGTGGCCAGCAGGTCGAGGGAGTTCCGCCACTCTGCTCTGGTGAGACCCCACTTGGAGTCCTGCATCCAGCTCTGGAGCCTTCGGCACAGGAAAGACCTGAAGTGGGTCCAGAGGAGGGCCACAAAAATGGTCTGAGGGCTGGAGCACCTATTCTGTGAGGACAGGCTGAGAGTGTTGGGGCTGTTCAGCCTGGAGAAGAGGAGGCTGTGGGGAGACCTTATTGTGACCTTTCAGTACCTGAAGGGGGCCTGTAGGAAAGATGGAGAAAATCTTTTTAGCAAGGCCTGTTGTGACAGGACAAGGAGTAATGGTTTTAAACTAAGGGAGGGTAGATTTAGGCTAGATATAAGGAAGAAAGTTTTTACCATGAGGGTGGTGAAACACTGGCACAGGTTGCCCAGAGAGGTAGCAGAGGCCCCATCCCTGGAAACATTCAAGGCCAGGTTGGACGGGGCTCTGAGCAGCCTGGTCTAGTTGAAGATGTTCCTGCTCACTGCAGGGGTGTTGGGCTAGATGACCTCTAAAGGTCCCTTCCAACCCAAAGCATTCTATGATTCTCCATGGGAAACAGAAGGAAAGGCCTCAGTCTCTGATTTGGGTACAGCCCAGCCTTGTGAGAAAGAGAGTCTGCTAATAATTCTCTTTAGGATTTAGCAGCACACTGGAGCAGTCACTGGTTGACTCTATTTATCCTGTAGGCAGGCAATAGTTGAATTGGACTATGGTGAAGGACCACTAATATTTTTCTCAAACTGCTGTCTGACTCCAAAAAGTTGAAATACCTTCCTGAATGAAGGTGAAGGAAAGGAGAGATAGAAATTAGAGCCATCGCCAAAGGTAGGTTAAACTGTAAAAGAAAGTAAGGATTCCCACTACTAAAACACTGTCCGTTAATGTGTTTTAAAGGTGTTATTGAATAACTGCATCTGCAGCCTGGAGTTTATGAGCGCCTAATGGACTAGTGGCTAGAATCACAAAAGGAGGGCAGGAATATTAGGGCTAATGTGTTATGTATATTTATGTGTCTATGACTTTCTTTTATTTCTCTTTACCTGTTCCAATATGTTCTACAGCTGTGGAGTCTGTAGTCTCCATTAAAAAAAAAAAAAAAGTACTTTTTCTTATCTTACTCTTATAGTTACATAAAGGATAGTATCAGAGTACTGGAAGATTCCTTCAGGGCAACAGTTCTTATGGCATAGGCAATGAAACAGACTTGAAGTGAGATACTCTCAACTGCGTTGTCCTTCCAGGGTGCGTAAAGAGTGTTTATCCACCCTGCTGTATATTCCAGATTGAAACCTGTGCATCAAGGGGTCTGTGTGCTCTGATGGACCCTGGCAGGGTGGGGACAAAGGGCAGAGCAGCTGAACCTCAAGGTTGATAGAGGGTGGGGGTGAAATGATGCAGCTTCATAGTGTATTCAAGAAGATCATTAAAACATCACTTAATCATGCCGTTGCTGAAGTTTTCCCTTCCCTTTGTGTTTACGAAATAGAAGACTGGCTACTGGCTCGTGTAGAAGCTAGGTTCTTAAGAGTACTGAAGCTTAACAGAATATGGCTGCTACGATCTTTACAACTGAAGCAGCTACTGTTTTTGCTTTAACAGTTGAGGGAATACACGGTAGATTTGCATGACTAACTTGTTCACATTTCTGAGATATACATACATACAGCCACAGATGACATCTTGTAGCTCGGAAAGTACAAACACTGTTAATGTGGTGCTGCTCACACCAACATACTTGTAAGAATTATCTGCTGTAATTTACAAAGTTACACTGCTTACTTGCTCTACTTGAAAAGACCAGACCTTGATGAACTTCTCTCTGTGTAATGTATCTGTTACAATCATAGAAGTACTTTGTGCTTGTTTTCCTAATGCCAGTGTGGATCTGCACTAACTCTGTTGTCACACCTGCTGAGCATATTCGTATAAGCACTGACATAACTGAGGATGTGTTTTAGTCCTGAAATATTTGCTTCCTGGTCATTATATGGGGCATGGTAACTGCTCCCAAAATGGAGATGACATTTTATGGGGGAGAATAAAGAAAAGTTGTCTGCTTGGTAAAGACCAGTGCAATTTGCTCAGATTGCTATTCTCAAAATAAAGAGGTTTTTAATCCTAGCTTTAGACTGTGTTTCCACTGGATATCTTCTTACTGTCCCTGATAAGCACAGCAATTAAGATATTTTGTGTGATTATTTTCCACCTGAGCTGAATTCTGCTCTGTAGCATGTATTTTAGCCGTGAATCCTACTACTGTTCTCATAATCAGGTCTGTTGAATCCTACAGCCTGATTCTTTATACATGTTATCTCTGGCTTCTGGAAATTCAGTTCTTCTAGGTCTGAAAAGTTATCTGCTGTTCGTAAGCAACTTGCATAGCTTACTTAGGTGGAGTATACACTGAGTTTCCCTTCAGATGGACAATATTTTCTTTATAAATGTTCCCTTATTCTTAGCACATTTCTAGGTCAACAAGGCTTAAAATATCTTCTGTCATTAAAACTTTAAGTCAACAGTATAAAACAAAAATAGAGAGGCAAAACAAAAATAAATAAAGCTTACTGCATCCAGATGAAGCATTGTTTTCCAGACATTCCCTGCTGTTTGTGATAATGTAGTCTTCGTACTTTCCTTTGAAAGACTATTCTGTTTAATTACAGAAAAATCCAATGATGGGTAGACCTTTTTGGTGAGAAAGGTGAGCATGGAAGGAGCAGAAAGTATATATTGGCAAAGATCTCGGACAGAGAAATGGTGGTGCTTCAGAGAGAAGGCAGAGCTCTGGGAGCTAAAAAGCACATTGCAACAAAAACATACAGATAACATGGCAGTAGTTACTGTCTCGGTTGTCAGATTCCCTGTAGTTTCACATATATTTAAACTGACACTTCTGATAAAGAAAGTAGTCCCCAGTCTCATTCCCAGCCTCTAACTTCTTGTCCTTGTATGCTTGTTCACACCGAAAACTGATCTGGCTGAAAATTAGACCTGCTAAATAAAATTCTGAAAGGATTTTTAACCTGGAGAATAGAAGGCTCTAGAGAGACCTTATTGAGGCCTTTAATACTTAAAGGGGGCTTATGAGAAAGATGGGGACAGACTTTTTAGTAGGGCCTATTGCGCCCTCAAACTGCTGTAACGAGGGGTAATGGTTTTAAACTGAAAGAGTGTAGATTCAGGCTAGATACAAGGAGGTAATTTTTGTATTATGAGTGTGGTGAAACACTGGCACAGGTTGCCCAGAGAGGTGGTAGATGCCCCATCCCTGGAAATATTCAAGGTCGGGCTGGACAGGTTGCTGAGCAACCTGATCTAGTTGAAGATGTCCCTGCTTATTGGAGGGTGAGTGAGCTAGATGACCTCTAAAGGTCCCTTCCAACCCAAACTATTCCATGGTTCTGTGATTTTTCTGCTGAATCAGTTTTCATTTGTGCTGGCAGAGCAGAGGTTAGTGGGGAAAGAGTGAGTGACTGGTGGACTTCTGGAGAGGACTCTCAAAGTTTACCAGACTACAGCCTGAAATTGTTTCATGGTAGATCTGTTTTAAACCACGCCTGAATCTTCAGACACTCTAATGCAGAAAAAGGGAGGAAGCAAATCTTGGCTTCTGCGCATTTTGGTTGTTTATGATATGAGTTGTCTTGGGCTGAGGTTATTTTCTTTTGTCTGTTTAACAAGTCTTATTAAATTTATTAATACAGTGATTGCCTTGTAAAACTTTCACTGTAAGATTTATCTGCTACTCTCCATCAGGGAAAGACTATTTGCTTGTTTTTGAAAAGATATGGGAATGTCATACAAGGAAGTAAGCTGTGGTATTAGTTTATTCAAAATTTAGATTTCATTAATACCCAAAGAAAGAACCTTGTTCTTTTAAAATGTACAAAGACCTGGTCTTGTATGCAAAGGTGGACAATGTGGCAAGCAGGTGTCGGAAAATGAGACATAAAATAACAGCTCATATTGTTAGGCTTCAATAAAACCTGAAGAAAGTGGAGTTTTTGCAAACCCTTTTGTTCTGTGCAGGCTCAGCTCACTAAGACATACTGGGTTCTTTGTGGTGTCCCTTCTCCCCCCCTTTTTTTTTCTGGGTCGCTTTCTTCCTGTAGTGAATTAAATATGTTCCAGGAGGATACCAGAGTCTGCTCTAACTAACCAGCAGCACTGTCTGGAAATCGAGAGAGAGGAGTAGAAAGGAGTGGAGGAAACTATTCCCTTTCTAGTTTCTCAGCCTAAACTCAGATAGTATGACTTAGTCCAAAAGCTGAAGGGGAGTGGTAGCAGAGACAAAGATGGCATTCTCATCTTCCCAAGGGACTCCTTTGGAGACAGTGGGATTTTTGCCACTGACTTCAACAGAGCCCAAGCATATGAAAAAGAAATGGAGAGTGAAAGAATAAGCAGTACAGTCTTGAAGGTATGGGGAGAGCTACAAAGTAAATGAAGCAAGATAGAATAAGTACAGAATGTAATAATTAAACTGTCAGGCATAGGAAACGCGTATGTGGTGGGGAAGAAAGGAAGAGATCATGTGCATAGCTGAATTTGGACAAAATGTTTTATTCATTTCTGACTCCTCTTTTGAAACTATGTGCCAAGTCCTACTATTGATATACCAAGATTATTTAGCTAGTAGATATTTTCTTTTAAACTGATGTGTCTTCTTACACCACATGAATAGTGCACTCATCTTTAGCTCTTTGGTGAAGCCAAAAAGCAAACTAAATTACTGCCAGAAAATGCATTGTATTTGGAAAGGGTTTTTCCTTGCAGTATTTTCAACTTCCTGAACCCCAAAACTGGAAAATATCAGAGGGATGGTTTCTCTAAATACATTTGTGGTTTGGTTTAGAGGAGCAATGCTTGGTTGAGTGTTTAAGTAAACGTATTCTAATCAAAAGCAAAACTCCACATTATCCTGTGGCTTTCACAGTACCTGCTTTTGTTCTAGTGTTCATATCTTATCTCTTGTAATTTTGTTACTCTTAAAATTACAAAATTACTCCCTGGGTATTGTACAAGGAGTGTGCATGTGTGAGATAGTTATGGAGTCTGCCCTACTGGCAGATATTTATCTAAATAAATCCTTTTTGATCGCAGTACCTGCGAAAACTGGAAGCTGAGAAGATGGCATGTGCTGTTCCGCATCAGAATGATTTCTTGCAGGCAATGGAAATACATGTGGCAAATCAAACTTGCATTCAAAACTTCATGTATAATTGTGGTTATTATGATTTCCTCTTTCTCTCTTTATGTCCTCTTAATGTACTAAGTGTAAATTTTCCAAACTCAACAGGTTGCAGAAGCCAGAAAAGTAGGAAATAACTCCCAAGAAACTGCTGCCAGATCTCTAAAGCACGTATTGAGTTATTGAATCTGAAACACAATGTGTAAGGGTTGCTTTGCCAATTTTTGAAAGTTACAGTATGTGGAGTGATGAGGCTGCTGTCTAGTTATTTTCTGAAAAGCAAAGGGGTAAGACAGAAATATGGAATGTTGTTTATTGCTTAACGATACACATTCCACTTTTGAGTTGTTTATAGCTGTTGTTTCTTCTTTTCAAAATAATAAGACTTGTTAAACATTACAATGAGAAGTAGCGAGTATAGCTACTTAGATTTCATAACTGCACTTTTGCTGTTTGATCTGTACCAAACTGAAAATTTGGATTCTAAACAAGATCATTATGAGATCTTTTGCAGTCTGGGTTAGCAGTTGGGAGCACATCTCTGGAGCTGCTGTAGATATTACAAGTAATTCTTGTGCTGATATATAGACTGCTTTTTCCAGATCTGCGGAGTCCTTTTCTCAGGCATTTGTACATTTGTAAGACTTTGACCATTTATACTTGTTTTGCAGTGAGTGTTTTTACAAATGGCCTGGTGATTAGACTCTTCTCATACAAAGGAAGCAGTACTTCACTTAACTCATTAAATCGAGTCTAGATGGTCAGATGTGTTTAGCTCCTGTTTGCGAGTAAGCAGATTGCTCAGTCTGACAAAAATTAATTTTCTTTTTACTGAGCTGTATTTTGGCTATGAGAAAGCAACCTCGTCTTTCCTTCTTTAGACACCTTAGTGGAGGAGAAAAGCCAGTTAACCTAGCTATTAAAATATTTGTGGCTTGTATTTGGTTTGAATTCACCTAGACTGAGAAGCTGGCTCTACAAATTCAGTAGCTCCTTTCCAGCAACATGGTCAGGCATGCCTGCCTTGTGTTAGTACTTGGTTACTCTGTTCCAGTTATTTCTGAAGTTATTTCTGAACTTTTCTCTTTGAAAATTAAATGTGTTTTCAAATTTCACCTAGTAAGGTGTGTTTTTGCACATGTTGAGCCTTACTTGTAGTCCACGAAGGAATTTAACTCCCTCTCTGAAAGGCATATCAAATATTCTTTAATACCTGAGTTACAATGAGGAAAGTTTTTGGTTTAGATTAATTGGAGCTTGAGTTTGCTGAATTTGAAGCTGGTACTCTTTTCCTTTGAAAAAGCAGTTCTGCCTGCCTTAACTCTGAAGGATTCATATCAAACGTTGGCATAGTATTTGGATGTGGCTGTGCTGGGACTAAGCAAGGTGAAATCTTTAATTAGACACAGTGTATTTTGTCAGACCCAATAATATAGTTGTATCTTGGGAGGGGAAAACCAAAAAACATTTGAGCATACAAGCCTGTCTACAAGTCATCTGGGTCTGTCTGCCTGAGAACTAGTTAGCTTTTTTCTGTGCAGGCCTTTATGATCTGCTTTTGTGTAAATTCATTTGTTTTTAGGGATGTAGGTAAGTGACTAGCAAGATACTCTGAAAAGCCTAGAAGATAAACTTCTGTAAATGTTTTTTGTTATTTCTTTTGGTTTAACTGGTCTTTTTCTATGTGTCTTAATTGAGCAATTTGTTGCCTGGACTCAGTAGAATATATTTTTATAAACTTCTGTAAATGTTTTTTGTTATTTCTTTTGGTTTAACTGGTCTTTTTCTATGTGTATTAATTGAGCAATTTGTTGCCTGGACTCAGTAGAATATATTTTTTTTAATTTGTAAATTGTGTATATTCACAGTTGGTGAACTGGGGAGTTTACCCTTTTGCAATGTTAAACAGTTGAGGCAGTTTCCAGGTGAATATTTTTAAGGAAATTAAAAGCTTTCCTGTCTTTGTCATTGATATATCAGCATGGAGTGTTTTCTATTGTGACATAAAATTTTGAATCAGATTTGTCATTGTTAATACTCTACTTTTCTGTGTTAATCTACGGGTGCTATGAAAGTGTAGTAAAATATTTTTACATTCACTTTAATGTCCATTTCATCTTGGAATCATGAAATCTTGTAAAGGATTGCAAATTGGCAAGAGCGTAAATGGGAGTCAGACCCTAAGAATTTACTTCAAAAATGATTATGACCAATGCAAAGGCATTGCAGCAAATGCCTTTTAAATGTGAGGTAATATAGCTAAAGCAACACTGTACGGAATGACTAATCAGTAAGAGCTGGAGCCTGTTCTGTGATGTGGGAGCACACGGTTGTGTCCTGAGTACTCCTTAATGGAATTTCTTTTACTCTGTAGTATAATTCTGCAGCCTACCAACTCTATCTGTTCATCCGGAGGGATCACAGAGAGCTTTAAAAAGTCAGGGCTACCTGTGAAGAGATTGAATTTGCCGTATCCCCTAACACTGCGTTTTCTGGAAGGTTTCCCTGTTTCTATGTGGTGTGGTTTCACTGCTGCAAAAGGTGCTTTGCAAACTAGATGCCTCAGGCTAGTGTTGCTAAAACGCGCTCCTACTCTGGCATGCTTAATACACATCTGTAGAGCTGGGGACACTGAGTAGTTGAGGGCCTGCTGGTGGGAGGGCAGTTGTTGTGTCGTCTGTCAAGTTAGCGTGTTCAGGAATTTTGGCTGGCTGTACCCTCTCTGTCCATTCTTTTCTTGGTGGTGCACATTAGCTGCTGAACCTTGGCAGCAGGTTATACAAGACAGAAGAGCAGGAAATGATTCTATTGAATCTTCTGCCTGTTGTACTTGTGACCTCAGCAGAATGTACTGGAGTCAATATTATGAAACGAGAACACACACGGTTTGACTGTTTATTGCTTATTCTTATATGTGATCTTTGTTATGCCTTTTTTTTTTTTTTTAAAGACTTGTGTCCAGAACACAAGGGGTTTGTTTCTGTATCTGAGTATTTTTGCTGGCACTTGATGTGACTTGGTATAAACAGTATGAAATTGAGTCAAGTGGTTATATGTTAAAACAGCTTCTCACATGTGTTGGTTTACTGCCAGGGAAAGGTGAACGTTCAGCATACATGCTGTATTTAAATACTAATCAAACATTTCGTTATTGTTGAGTGAATGACCTGACAAGGATGCAATTGAACTAGAACGTCCAGGTTATATTTCATGGAAGTGAAAAGCTTTATTAATATTTGAAGAATGGCTTTAATTAGTCAGACTGTTGGTAGGTGTGTTCATTTTCTCAATGTACATCCGGTATAGCGTTTTTCACCAACTTATAATTGGCAATTTCCCATAGGAAATAATCATTATTGGTATTATAAAAGCACTTTGTATCTATCACATTTGGGAAATGAAAGTTTTGCAAAGGTCAGAATAAAATGTGCCCCCAATTATGCTAATAACTCATACCACAAATGATCCACTGAAAGGTTTAATAGCTTGGTAGTCCTCCTTAGGTTTTCTTAGAGCAGGAAGAGTTGATATTACATTTTGACACTTTAGAGAAAGGTGAAAAAAGTAATCTTCCTTCTCTCCAGCTTTTGAGGTTTGTACTTGAATTCTCTTGGTGACTTGAGGATCTTGAACTGTTGGGTCGTTGTTTTGGTGAAGTTTTTTGTTGTGTGTATTTTTTTTTCTAAGAATTCTTTTTAAAAGCAGTTTGTTCTGCTCTAGTGTGAAGTCAGTGTCTTTTTTTGAAGGAGCCCAGGGTTGCAAAAGGCACGATGTTTTGACAATTGGAAATGTCTATATGTTTTATGTGAAATTTGACAGTATAGTCTAATAGGCTGTGATCCTTTTGCTAAATGGAATGTGTTGAAGTCATTTAAAATAATAACTTGTTAAAAATATTAAAAATTATTGCCTCCCCCCTCGAATTTTAAAGCAAACTAAATTTTAATTTTGCTTTTTACCTGTAAACCAAAATTTCCCTTGTTTCCTTTGAGGGATGTTGCACATCTGCATTGCACTTCAAAGATTCAAGTAGCTAAACCATCCAGAAGTTTTCCAAACATCAGAACATTTCTTCAGGATATGATTACTTAAGTGAGGAAAATCCAGTATCAAATAATTTTTAAGTAACACATCCAGCAGACTGATTTCCTTTGAACCAGAAGGTCTCTGTTACTTGAAATTGCCTATTCCTTTTATAATTTTGAGGTTAAACAATTGGTAAGAGGCTAGATGGAATGATTTACTCCTGAGATTGATTATCCTAATATTCCCACAGTTACTGTGCATCTACTAAGTCGTTAAAGAACCCATTAAGAGGGAAGTCTGAAAGCTAACATTTGCAAATGTCTCCAAATTGAATTATAAATGTCTCTGGTAAACAGAATGTTTGCTGCACTGTGTCAGTTCTGCTTAGAGGTCTGGCTTTATCAGGTATGTGCATTTTGTAACATAATTTGAAAAAATAGAAAAAGCAAATAAATAGCTCAGATTTACTCATTTAATTTTTTTAAAATTAGAAACATTTTTAATAATGCATGTTTTAGTTTAAAATATTCTCCTTTTTTCAGTGAAGTGTTTTCTGTAAGTTTTACTTTAGCAGAGATGCAGATGGTTTATTAGTCTTTTTAGATGACTTGCAGATGAGGAATATTGACACATATGGAAATTGAAATAGAAGCTTGTTAGAAATTTGCATATACTGGTTTTTGAGGTGCATTAGAAAAGCTGCTGGCTTCTGCTTTACTGAAGGTATTGCTTTGCTTGGTGCAGTCATTTTTACTTTTATGAAACGTCTGTTACAAGAATGTTCCTTTATAACAGTTTTTCAAAAAGCAGTACTAGCAATGCTGTTCTTGTGCAAACATCTCTGTATTAACTGCATTCTGGTGCAGTTGACCACGTGGGTACGTAAAGAGCAGGATGGGAACATTTGTTGATAGGCTTAAACTTGAATCTTGAGTATGTCCTCCTGTAAGTATTTTTCTGGTTTGGTGTTTTTTTATTTTTTCATTGTCAGTTCTGATACATGCTTAATATTAAGTGCAGAGACCCTTAGTCTCTGCTTGCTGTTTGTACTTAAGTTCTCTCCAGAGGCGAATTACTCTTCTTCAGCATAAACACCTCGGTTCTCTGAGGGGACGTTATTAACTCCAGTCAAGCCAGTCCTGTTTTTACCTAGAAGATTCTATGCAAATACACATAATCCTGTGCGGAAGGGATAAAGGCAAGTTTGTCAAATATACACACATGATTCAGTAAAGGATTCTGTTTTGTGTAGCTTACCTGCAACCTGGATTGTACTGTCCAAAACGAATTTTCCAAAATAAATCCTAAGTTTTGAATGTCAGACTCACAATGGAAGATAAAGTTAGGGTCCGAAAGTAGGTTTATTTCGCATATGTGACGAAATACATGGCAGTATTTACAACTGGCTAGATGTGGTACTCCTTACTTGAATATTGTTTCGTTAAACTTTCAAAATGTTGTGGATTTTATTTCATAGCTATGTGAACAATTAAATAATCTGAAATTTTTCTGACTGTCCTAATTATTTTTTTTCTTGTGAAGCTTGCTAATGCAGGTCTCATTGCTGCTCACTCTGCCGGTGAGTCAGGTATGTCTCTTGATGGTACTTGTGCTTTTAGACCAATGGGGACAAAGTGATCCAGTTTTTCCTTCCTTCCAGGTGCAATTATGGGTCTCAGTATAATAAAAATAAAATGATTGAATATCTACAGAGGTTCATATGGCATATTTTCCATTTATTTTAAGTTTGGAAGCTAAAATATCTTAATTGATAGTCCCATAAGGTTTACTTTTTCATGAACTTGCTTTTCTCTCTGAGGTTCTGTATTTTCGGGGTATTGCTAGTTCTGTAAATTTAGCTATCAGATGATTGTAATTTAAGGCCGAATCCTTCTCACAGTTGAACAAAAAAAATCCAATGATTTTATTGGAGTAGGATCAGGTTTAAGGGGCAGAGTCTGAATAGTCTTTAGTTGTTCCAATCCCTCGACAACTTTCCAGCCAGGATGCTTCACAGTCACTATAATGTTTTGTATTGGTTGAATCTTCCTGAGGTGAAATATAAAGAAGATTTGTTATTCGTGAGTTGGCTATATAGCCTTCTGAAATCAGTGGGATCAGTTTTTCTAGTTGCATTAATGGGCTTTAAGAAAGAAACCATATAGATTTTTGTTGTGGTGGTTTCGTTGTTGTTTTTGTGGTTTGGGGGGTTTTTTGATCCCTCTGTCTCATGTTTCCCCTGAATTTATTTAATTTGGTTGGCAAAACTGTTGATGTGCTGAGGTCTTTTCACAAAGCCTTGCAGTTCCTGTGGCAGGTTGTGTAACCTGCACAGCTTTTGATAGCATCAGTGTTTTGATTGTTGTTGTAGAATTAATACTTTACTTTGGTGCTGAAGTAGCTCATATACATATATGTCCCTATAAGCATGTTCATCTCTTGTACTGATGTGCTTTTGCTCTCATCTTGTAGTCTTCTGTAAATCTATCAACTGACAGGTCCAGTGGAGACAGCATTGATCTGCGATGCAGGAATAGATCAGTTTTGTTCAGTGACTGATTTTTGAATTGCTTATATCACTTTCTTGCACCGTTTTTCCACTGCTTAAGAACTCTTCAAAGAACTGTGCCCCTCCATCAGCAGAACAGTTAGCACAGTGAAGTTAGGATCTGTGTGAGTGCCGTGATGTACTTTTGCATTCCTGGTATTTTTTGTTGCAGGAGCCATCCTGTTTGAAGTATTCTTCCTCTTAGCTTTCCTGTTTGCATCCCAGTTACATTAAGATTAAAAGAAAGCCTGGGAAACACAGCATCGTAAGAATATTCTGGTGCGATGATGTATCAGTCACAGTGATGACTGTTATTGGCTGAACAATTAGTTAATTTTTTAGGCAGGCAAGAGCTGGTGTTCTCACTGTAGTTATACTGAGCAATTTAAAAAAGTGGCAAAGTTTTACTGATCAGCAAGCTAATATGAAAAGAAAAAATATGGTGGACCATGATAGATGGTAGAAGAGTAATGGGTCCAGGGTTTGTGGGAATTTTAACATGCCAAATTAATGTTTCAGTTTCTTAGAAGATAGGAAGAAATGTATCTCAGAGTCTTACTCTGAATTTAGTATGGTTGCAGCTAGTCTTGCTGTTATTTTCTCCACCTGGTTGGTATAATAAATATTTGTAGTTGGCTTTTGCTTAGCAAAACCCTGGATCTGCCCTGTAACAGAAAACACTAAAAATTGAGGAAGCGGTATCAGACCCTTTTGTTAGGCAGAGGCTTGTGGAGAATGAGTTTTTGTTGCTTTCCATGCGTGTGCAGGAGGACAAAGAGAAGTTCCTTCCCTGTGGCTTCTCTAATGACTCCTAATACAAAAGCTAAGCAAGCTAGAAGCTTTTACAGGTGGTCAAACTAAGCAAATGATATGACCTCTTCTTTTTTCCCTATTCTGCTATTACTGAGACTCTATTCAGAGTGAGGAAGCAAATACCACATTTATTTGCTACTGTGGCAACAGATGAAAATCCTGATCATCTTAACATGAATGGGAACATTGCTCTTCTAGTTTGGGATGCCAGGATTTCACCAGCTGTGCCTATCTTAGGCATACTGGCTGCAGAAATGAAAACGAATTAAAATCTAATTCTAGGTTGCCGTTACGCTAGTGCTACTGGAACTAGTTCCTGGCTTTGTCATGGATAATGTGCTTTTCATTGTGAATGGATTCTTCGCTCTTGTTTTTACTGACCATGTGCAATCCACTGCTGCTACACAAATAACTGTTGAGCCCTGTCTCAGTACAGTGCTTTCCCATAATGTATGTCAAGTGTATGAATTTACATTCTGTCTGCAGAATTATTGGAAATGTTAAAAACAGCTCCCAGGGGTTTGGTGAATTAAAGCATTGTTGCAGAATTGCTGAATAACAGGACAGAGCAGCATGTATGTAAACACTGGTTGGAGTTGATGGGGTAGATGTGTTGGACCACAGTAATTGCTGTTCAGCGCTAAATTAAAGGACAGCAAACCACAGAATTACTTCAAAAGTCCGAAGCATCACGTGTTTGGTTCTGCAAGTGCCAGCTAAATGATGTAAAAGGGAAACCCATGTATCTTATGACTCTTGATTTTTATTTTTGTGCTTATATTAAACATACAAATGGTTTTAATGTACAGTCTAAACAGTGGCATGTACCATTTTGTACCAACAGGGGAGGGAAATACCAATGTTTGAAAATTTTTTTTCTGCTAATGACTAATTTCTCTTAAAAAGAACTGAAGCTAGAACACATCAAACCTAAAATTGAGAGCTTTTTAATCTCTGGGTAGTGTCAAGTCCAGTTTCTGTCTCACGGGTAAAACTATATATATTTGATTATGACAGATAAGGGCTGAAAAAGAATGTCAAGCATCCTCACTGGTAGGAGTAAATGCTGGTCTACAAAGACACTCTTTATGTATGTCATACGAAGAAAGCTGTTGTATGAGGAGAACACGATATATATACGTGGTATATATTAGTTCTCTTTTGTCTATGGGCAACTTTTGTACAGGCTTTTGGAGGCAATAATTAAGGAGAATTTGGGGAACCAGAAGGCATAGTGCTGAATATTTGAAAGCAAAAATATGTGGAAATTTTAAATAAAAATATTTGAGAAGAATGACAGTGATGTCCCATTGGACAAGAGGACCTTTTTTAGAGAAGTGGTGTTAGAGTATTATGTGGAGAAAAGTAAGACCAGTGGCATGGGCGTAACTTGCTGAGTGAAAAGGTTAGGGTGAGTCTGACTGAGACAGAGGTCCTGAGAGTAGAGGGCAGCGTGTGATACTTCAGTCTTTCACTTCACTGCAACTGGAGACCAGGTGATTTAGGAGGAGGCAGGAATTGTCTTAAAAATGTCAGTGTCTGTTCTTTGGTCCCCAGGTGTGCCCTGTGATACACTCTGCTTATGATTGATGATATCTTTTTTTTCAAGTCCATGGCATCACAGATGTGCATGTGTGCTTTTGTGTCTGGATAAGGGCCCTGGGGATTATTGTGATGCTCTTTACCATCTCCTTTGCCCTTCCCTTCTCTTTGCTGACAGATACTAACACCAGGGGGAGAATGTCAGCTGTTTCTTCTTATCTCAGTTTCCTCTCTTCTATAGCAGCTGTGAAGAATAGGATGGGCTCTTTTCATGGAGGGTCTTCGATACTGGGGGGCTGAAGGGTATTTAGTAATTGTCCTGGATTTGGCCAGGATAGAGTTAATTTTTCTCCCCGCAGCTGCTATGTTTTGGATTTAGTAGGAGAAGAATGTTGATAACACTGATGTTTTTAGTTACTGCTAGGAAATCAAGGACTCTTTCCAGTCTCCCATATTCAGCTAACGAGCAGGTGTGCAGGAGCTGGGAGGGAGCACAGTCAGACAGCTAGCCCAGGCTGGCCAGTGGAAATATTCTATACCATAGATGTCATGTTCAGTTTATGAATGGGGGTTGGCTGGGGGACAGGGATCCTCTTTTTTCGGGAGTTCGAACTTTCCTGTGAGTTCAGGGTGATTTTTTGGGGGGAGTTCCACAAAATCCGCAAGTTCTGCTGTTGCTGCTTGGGGGCTGGCTGTGAATTGGTCATCGGGTGATGAGAAAAATTGTATTATGTATAGCTTGTTTTGCATATTCATTATTGTTATTAGTATTTCCTTTGTTGTCTTAAACTGTTGTTTATCTCAACCTATCAGTTTTCCCCATTCCACTGCGGCAAAGGAGAGGGGTGAGTGAGCAGCTGTCTAGTGCTTAGTTGCTGGCTGGGGTTAAACCATCACAGTAATCAAAGAGAAAAAGCTTGAAAAGTTATTCCAAATAATCTTCGGCTGATTTGCAATTAAAATGTACTGGGAACTTAGCTAACAAAAGAAACTGTAGTCAGTCAGTTGTTAGCGTAAAGGGAGTTTGAACAAGTAACTGATTATGTCCATAGTATTTCTGTAGTTTCAAGGTATGTATTCTAAAAAGCTTAATTTGCCATCACTTAAAGTACACTGTGATAATGCAGGAGAATACAAAAGCCTCTTGGAGGCTGACCATAAGGTTTGTTGCACAAATTTAGTTTAGAAAGAATAGTGAATTTGTCTGACATAGTAAAAGTCAGCTTTGTGTTCTGTAAGCTATTTCCTTTTTGGTGTATATGGAAAATTCTCAATCAGTGGAAGGTAAGGTCAACATAAACACAGCCTGTTCCCTACATAATTTGATATGGTGCTTAATTCTGTACTAAACAATAAACAGGGACAGTCCTTTTTTGTTTACATATAGATTTAAAATAGTTATATTGCCCTTCATTCTTCCAGGTTTTATCAGAAAAGACATGGAAGACAAATGGAACATTGACAAAGCTAATAATAGTCTTTTATGGAATGCAGCTTTTTTTATTATTTTGCCAAGCTAGAGCATTTTTACATCCTTGTGCTATTAGGTTGACTCTTTTGTAAAATTGGGAAAGGGGACATACAAAGATTTGATTTAGATTTTATTTCAGCTGTGTTGATTCAGAGCTGCTTGTTATTTCCTGGGAGCTCCAGGTATAGTTTCCATTCTATTTTTGTATTAGAATTGAAGAGAACTAATGTCTCTGCTTTCTTTTAGTCATGAAACATCTCTAGAGATGTTCTGTCCAGCTTGTGTATTTACTTTCTTGGTGGTTGTGTGTGAACGTGCGTATGGGCTTACCTGCAATTGCAGTTCTAATGTCAGTCGTGAAAATGGACATTGGGTTTCTGTAAGTTACAAGGCAAAATGCTGGAGCGTCAGGAGCTAGGAATGGGGCACACTTGTGCCAAACAGAGTTTGGCTTATTTCCTAGCATGCATAATGCTGACATTGCCATGTTTGTTTCTAGGTGTTTCATACACAAGTATTTGCCTAAGTAATTTTTAAGACAAAGTACTTCTAAGTGCAGGATGGCAAGTCTTATCTTCAAAGCCCCTACAGTGCTGCTGGCACAAAAGGAATATGTAGCTGTGTATGAATAATTGAATGTCAGCAATTAAAACTGTTATTGAAATAGGAAGCTACTGTGACTATATTTTCTGCTCATTGTCTCTGTTCTATCTGTTCCTTCTATAAGCAATATGCTTGGCTGACAAAGCTAAATATTTCTTACTTATCTTTGGTGTTATATTTTGTCTTGCACGGTACTGGCATTGCACATATGGTAATTACCATAGGTAGAAATATAGTCTGCAGCAGTACTGTGTTACTCTCGTGACCAAACCCTCTGCCTTGAAGTGGGAACGGCAAAATATTCGTATTCCTTGGGTGCAGCGGGGAAATGCTCCACAGCATGACTGTTCTTCCCCAGTACACACACCCTATCTTTTCACTCTGAGCTGATGTAGTAGGTGCTGCTGGTGTGCAATATTGGGAAGGGGTTCTGGGTGGGAAATTCAGCCTCAGAGCCAAGACTGGCAAGGAAGTGGGCACCAGATAGGGTACAGTGCATCTGTGCTGCAGGAAAGCATGGAGGGACCACTCTTCCAGGGTGGTTTTTGGGCAGTTCTGAGCAGGGACAGGGACTAAGGCAGTATTGCTTCTGGGTATTTCTGCTGCTGTCTCTCCATGGGAAAGGGAGAAAACAGTGGAAGAGCTCGAGCTGAGCTGTTTGAGACTTTGTGTTCAGTGATCCTTCTTTACTCCCGCAACAACTGCCAGGCAGCTTCCCTAAATTTGGATGGATTTCACCTGTAGTGAAAGGGTGCAAGAACCAGTATATCCATCTCCAACCCCTGCAGCTGTTTGGAAACTGCAGTATGGTTCTGGATTTCCTTCCTCTCCTCCTCTAATGAAGGAGGGATTCACCTTTTCAAATATAGAGCAGTAACCTTCTTCTCCCTCCTCCTACTCCTCTCAATTATCAGGCGTGCACTATATCTAGGAATCTAATTTTAAATTGACTTGTCACCCTGCATCCCATCTGTAGGGGTTTACAATTTTAAACCAATTGCCTTTGGTGTGACTTTATATACTGTTCCATTAACATATACGTATCAATTCTAGGACACCTACGGACTACAGAATAAAATCCCCTCTTGAGCAAGGCATCTTCAGGGAAAAGAAGTAGTTTGCATTTGATTTGCTGTAGAATGAGAGCTGTGACATGTCAAAATCTAACATTGAGCGGGGCTGTTGAATGACTTGTAACAGTTGTATTAATACAAGGTATTTTAGGGCAATTTTAGTCTAGATACCAAATATCAGTTGGACTTTTTATCTTTGTTGTGTTCCATCATCTGTGGACATTTTAGTACAATGTAGAAGAGAGTAAGACTATTCTTGTCTGAATCTGTGCATATTTGCATTGCCACCCAAGGTACTGACTTCCCCTTGAAAGCATTTTTACATTAGTTTTATTAAAACATATTTTTTTATGTATTTATGTAAATAAAATGATGAGAACTTAGATTGTATTTGAGACTGTTAAATCCCTAGATTTTGCTGTTGTATATCACACTGTTATTAGTGATGTAATACAGAGTGAGACTCCAGCGTGATGCTGCTGTGTTTACACTGTCTCATCTACAGGAAGGGCAATAGTCACACTTAAGCCAGCAGTCAGGTTATAGTCCAGAGGCTTCTCTACTCACTTAGGGCAAAAAACAGCTTTCTGTCGTTGGGAGGGGCAATATTTAGTTTTACAGTGTAATGCATAGTTTGTGCTTCATTCTTTATACTGAAGTAAACAGCATTAGTATCATGATAGAGAAAAGTAATTTTCCTTTGGAAGACAGATTTTTTCTTTCCCTTTCATGCCCCTACAGTTGTATTCCTGCCAGCAGAGATGAAGTGATTTGTATTTCCACAGGTTGTGACATAACCTATAGTTTCTTTTAAAGCAAGAGAGCCTCCCTTGCACTTTTGTGGCAGAAGAACTGAGACATGAATAACCTCAATAACCAAAAACTGGTAGATCACTGTCCCTTTCCCATTAGTCTGCAGGCATCTAACTCTGCCAGGCTCCCTTTTGAAGAAAAGGCAAGTTGGTGCTGAAGGGTCACTTGGAAATGGCAACCTGGGAGTCAGGAGCAGCAACAATGGCAAAGAAAAGATGATTGTGAGGGAAGACAGCGAAGAGATGAGTTTGGCAGAGCTGTAGTGTAGGGGTAAGGGAAGATGTCAGCTGTGTCAAATACCTGGATTAGTGAAGGACTAAATTTTTAGAAAGCTTGTAAGTGCAAGGGCAAGATTTTATCTTTCCATTAGGAAAAGAAAACAGGAACTGGAACTGACTATTCTAAAAACACTTGGGCAGATGCCAAACAAATTTTGTGTTGACCATTAAAAATTCAGTAGGCTGTTTGTCTCTGCTTGGTTTGTGTATACTAGTTTGCATGTTGTACATGTAGTACAACTTGTGATGCATAAGTAGAAAAATACAGTTATCTTTTGGAACTTTAGATGGTCAATTCAGAGTGACAGCAAATGAACCAATTAATTGATAGAACCAAAACGCAAGCTACATATTTGGGTAGCAAGAAGACTGGTGGTCATTTATCCCAAATAGCAACAAGGAGCGGCATGCTTAATATTGCAGATAGGCCACTAATTTGAACGTACTTTTCAGGAGTTTATTATCCGGGCCTTATTTTCAAAGACAGATATGCACAAATGCCATATGTTTCGTTCAAAGGGCGTCAAAGTACAGTGAAATGGTACATTGTTATCTCTGAAGAGAGTGAAGTATTCTCTCTAAAGAGAGAATGCGCCTCTAACGGAGGACTGGCAGGCAGACAGACATCAAACCATGCAATGTACCCAGAGGAGAGCTGGCAGAATTAAGTCGGGAAGGCTGTTTAGCTCAGTGACAGTGGAATATTTTCCACAGCTGTGCATTAATAGCTCCCGTGTAGACCTGATTTTATTTTGTGGAGGGGTTAAAAGACAGTATTTTTTCCATAAAACATAGTACTGCCTGTGGAAATAAAGCTGAACCATTTTTGGACTCAATTTTTTTTTCTTTCTTTTTTTCTTTTTAAAATTTCAGTATATAAATCCAACTATTTTTTCAGTCAATTGTTAACTCTTCTTATAACATGAATCGCACAGCTCTGTGTAGTCGTTTATACAAGGGTGGATGGGTGGAGATCTGGTAAAACTTTGGACCACAGTTCAGCTCTCCTCCTTGCTGTTTCCTACATGACTAGACTGTTCTGCAGTCACTAAGTCTTTGTCTAAAAAACCTTTCTTGTGCTACTTCTTTGCTTATGGCTTAAGGAAAGTAAATCTCTAACCATACAAATATGCTTCAGATTAATACTGTGTGCATAGTAAAGGCTAGTCAGAGAGACAGAAGTCTTATGTTCTTGCTATTTACTTATTTTTAAGTGAATGCGTCTATTGGATTGACATTCACCGCTGTGCTGTGTGTATTCAATCAAAAATGCCAACTCTTTCATAGCACAGGTGTCCATAATACTTTTTTTAAAAAAAAGACTCTGGAGTATATGCTGATGCTTTTTTTTTTTTTTTTTTTTTTTTT
>Ga0065711_1002603_pt1 | contig 32686 bp, 12 predicted proteins | sample Hoacrofraction12_FD_59098 | JGI IMG/M metagenome (GOLD analysis project Ga0065711, IMG submission 59098) | Hoatzin crop microbial communities from Cojedes, Venezuela - Epithelial fraction 12 v2 (version 2) | ecosystem: Host-associated > Birds > Digestive system > Esophagus > Crop | place...
TCGGAGGGTGACGGAGCACTGGAACAGGCTGCCCAGGGAGGTGGTGGAGTCTCCTTCTCTGGAGATATTCAAGACCCGCCTGGACAAGGTCCTCTACAATCTATTGCAGGTGACCCTGCTTCGGCAGGGGGGTTGGACTAGATGACCCACAGAGGTCCCTTCCAACCCCTACCATTCTGTGATTCTGTGATTCTATACACACCCTGAAAGCACAAAATTTAGACACACACCATTTTCATTATGACATAGATTTTTTACCTTTGCCTCCCAAGTTAGCCTCATAAACACAGATTTTCATGTTAGTTAGAAGGATATTTATATTTAGCTTACCAGCCTTATGCTTCGTTAATGTTGACTTTGTAACTTAGTCTGAACATCTCTTAAACACTTTTTTTTTTTGCTTTTCTTTTTGTCACTTGAAAAAGCATTATGCTTTCCTCCTTCAGGTGACATAAAGGCAAGTCATGGCCATGTCTTCACACTATGAATACATATCTGAGAAATGTTTTAAAGTCACATTTTGGGTTTCGGTCCCAAGTGACATAATATCCTAAGTGATATTTTTGGTCAACTCCGTGATTCAGAATCAATAAAATTCATTAGCACAGGTTCATGAGATTGAAACACAGTTTTTGCCTTCCTTTATAACCTGTTGGTATAGTTAAAATTTAGGGTTTCCTATTTCTGAAGAAATACAAATAATTTCCATCAGACAACAGCTATTGTTTTGTCCTGCTATCGTTTCTTCTCTTTTGCCTTTGAGATTTTTCAGTCTGAACATGTCTGAGTAAATGCATGTTATTCATTATCACTTTCATTAGTCATGACACAGGTGGTCAATCATTTGTAAAATATCAAGACATTTAGGGAAGTGTATGAATGCATAAATACAGATTTTGTTCCTCCTATGTACTTGGTTCTCACCAAATCCATTCTCCTTCACGTGAGCTATGTCACAAAATTTGCAATTATCTGGCATAACTGTATGTATCTATGTTGGACATTCAGAAAAAAAAAACAGTTTTCAGGCAAGTCATATACAATGGTTTTTATAGTTAAGTTTAAAAGATAAAAATCCCACTCCATCCTTTAAACAGAAGATGACTGAGAATTGAATAGCATTGCCTTGTCCATTCAAGGAGGATGTTATCCATTCATCAGTCCGATACATGTCTCTAATACTGTCAGCAGTAGCAAAGTGATAAGATAATGAAATGCATTCATTTTCATTATCTGGAATATTTCCCCAGTGAAAGCTGAAAATAGTTCCAGTTCATTTTAGTAGTAAAGAGATAAAGAAACTGATTTCTTTTTAGCTAGATATATTTGAATAAACAAATGCTGCATATTTGTTTACAAAAAGATATCATTTTCATAAATTCACTTGGGGGTTTTTTTGGTTGGTTTTTAGTATGGACATTCATCTTAGAAATAAGAGTTTTTTAGTAACTTTGTGACTGTTGCATTTTCTTCCCCTATAATTAGCATCACTACTGTAGACTTTCAAAACTTCTTTTAAGTACATATTATCAATGAATAACTTGATGAAGTATTTGCTTTTTTGTACATTGAGATGTTCTAAATTAACAAACTGTTCTGATTTTGCATGCAGATCATATATAGATCGATGGAGACTGTGGTGTTCTGATGACCACTACCTCAGCTTCATGCACTGATGGCACCCTGTATATTACACTGCCCAGTGAACAGTCATCTATAATTCACTATGCAGTCACCATAACCATAAAGATTTAACATTTGTAGTTCCTCTGAGTAACTGAACATACATATGAGCACAAATAAATCACAATTGAGGAGATTTGGTCCTACCTAATCCCAGTGATCAATGTATCACTGCCTGTTAAAAATGACAGAGACAGGAAATCTGGAATTTTCTATCAAAAGACAGATTTTAACGAAACAAAAATAAATAGAAAATATGGCTTTCGGTTATGGTACTTAAGATCATTGACGAAATGCATCACTAAACAGCACAGGATGTGACCTGGAATATGTGCGGACTTAGGCTTAGTAAAGGAGGATTTTAATAGTGTGTGATTTTCGCTAAATGCAGATTAGTGAGGTGGCTCTCCCTTTTCTACATTTCCCAGTTATGTTACTAGTTCAATGCTTGACTAGGAACAACTTGGTTAAACCACCATAATTAAGTCATAAATCCAAGGTGAGTGACAGCAGGTAACACATTTTATCAGTTGGATGAAGCATTCTGTTCAGTCCAAGGCTCTCAGTGTATCTGAGCTCTCCGGCAACAGCAAATCTTTCCAAGGAGGGCTGCTGAAAACAGTGCGTCCACTGCCTGCAAGCAGCCCCCACCTCCGTCGAGCTGAGCTCAAATCTGGATGGAATGGGTGCAGTCATACACAAAAGAGACCCCTTCTCACAGAGACTGTAACAAAAAAGCTACAGTGAAGATCTTTACAGCAGACAGAGTCTCCTCTCTCTAATAAAGCTGCCTTTGATCTTGCATAAGGAGACATCAGGGTAGTAATTCTGGCTGAGAAGTGCAGAGAAGTGTTTTCTTATACAGAGTGAAATACGATTATGCAAATATTAGGATGGTGCACTGGACAAGGCAATTGGGAGTCAACATATTTCGTGCAACAGTAAGAAATTCCACCTTCCACTCATTTTTCTTACAGCTGGTAGATTAGAGACCAAATTAAGAATGGAGATTTTTCCCACGGCCTTCTCCTGGACAAACTGCCAAGATACAGACTGGATGGGTGATCTGCGAGATGGGTAGCAAATTGGCTAATAGGTCACACTCAGACAGTGGTGATCAACGCTTTTCACTCAGGCTGGCAGCCTGTCAGAAGTGGAGACCCCCAGGGACTGATGCTGGGCCCCACGCTGTTCGACAGCTTCACAGATGTCCTGGATGATGGGTTTGAAAGCATCTTCACCAGGTTTGCTGATGACACCAAACTAGGTGGTGAGGTGAACACATCAGAAGGGAGAACTGTCTTACAGAGAGACCTGGACAGGCTGGAAGCATGCGATAGCAAGACCAGTGTGAAGTTCAACACAGACAAGAACAAAGTCCTGCACCTGGGATGACATAACCAAAGAGCCCAGTTCTAATGTGATTAGAACATTACTGATCATATTTAAAAGCAAACATAAATTTATCAGCTATTTTCCAGAGAAGAACAAACAGCACAGACTTGATTCTGATCTCATTTATATTCGCTTTTTACATACACAAGCAGTTGGAGCTGGGTCTGGTTACAGTTACCTTATGAAAATTCACAGTACCTCTGCTGAACTGCAAAGACTTCCTACAGATTACACACAACGAGATCAGGATCTAGATCCTACATTTTAATGCGGTAACACCTTATTTAGAGCAGCATGAGATTAGAATCAGGCCTTGAATATGAAGAAACAGTGGAGTTACCATTTTAAGATATAGAACACTCCAACATCATGAGAATAAAGTGCCCAGTACACAGGGTGAAACATGAAAAATGAAGCTTTATTTTCATGCTCACACCTGAAATACAAATGTGTAACAGATGTTTAGCTATCTCCTTTCATTCTACCAACCTCACATTCATCACAGTACAAAAATACATAACACTTCGTAATCAAACTGATGGGAAGTCTGTGTTATGCAAGTGACAGTCAGGAGTTCTCCAGTAGTATATCTAATTTAATTTGAAACTGTGAAGTTGGGTCTTCCCTTAGAACAGGCCCAAAACACTTCTGACTGGGAAATCACTCACTGCAAAATATCCTAATAATAAGTTGTAAGTCCCCAAAGCTCTCAAAATGTAAGGCTTCAGTGAGTTACAAACCTATTTATACAGGGTATGAGTTTATATTTACATATTCATATGTATCTAAAATTGCATGAATGTACACATTTAGATTCCATTTATTCATATTATACCTAAATTGCTATTATTCTGTTGTATTTCAGCTGAATCCCCTAGATGGAGCTTAGAAAATACCAGCACAGCTCTTCTTCACAAAGGGTAGTCCATGTATTAAGTAAGGCATTAAAAAACTTCAGAAATTTGTTTTTAAAGCCTTCAGGCTGCTTTGTGGTGTTCTTTTCATGTTCTTTAAGATTTTTCAATCCTTTCCCATCTTAGCCTCCCAGTAAAATGAAAGATTGACATTATTCTGTGAGGTTCAGGTAATCTATTGATTTGTGATCTCCTACAATGACATCATGCAAGAGCCTTCGTTGACCAGAAGACCATGTGATAAAGAGAGGTACAGAAGAGGAGAGATCCCAAAACATAGTGCTGTAAGCACCACTTGGACAAAGACAGTAATTTATTAAAGAAGGAAAGTGTTCCTACTTTCAGAACTTAATGAACCAAAACAAAGGTCACAAAAATCAATTTTCACAGAGATGGACAATAAAAGAACATAACAGAAGAGAGAACCTGTGTTAAATATCTTGAAAGTGGGAAAGTCTCATGTCAGCAAAGACCATGGCACGGCCCTGGGATCCACCCAGAGCATCCTTTTCTGAGCACCTCTTTTTGACTTCAGCAGGTTTTGGATGAGTCTTATTTTCAGCAGGGAAGAAATTCAGAGGAATTTCTTACTGCACAGTTGTGCTCCCAGTGATCCAAAAGGCCTAACCCCAGCATTAGATTACCAGATGCTCAGGGGTTCACTAATCCGTTAGCGATTACATCTGCATTCCAGGGTTTTCATAAGAAATGCTACAGCTGTGAATCTCTGAAGTGTCTCCTAAAGCGATGACTGACTTCGGAGATATCACTCTCTTTTCCCTTAGAACAGGATGGAGCTTCCCTAGTGGCTTCATGCTGCTGGAAGAGATTCTGGATAACCTTTGGCAGTTTAATGCCTGCAGACCTTGGGAGCAGTGCAAGTGTGGGTGGTGGATGGAGGGAAAAGTTTTCCTACTGAATTCTGAGAATTCTTACCCTTCAGGTGCTCCCTGTTTTCCAGGAGTGTCAGTGATTTGCTGTCAAAATTTTCAGGAGATGCTTGAAGGGGAATATTTTCCCTCAGGCTGAGATAAGCTCCATGTCTCAGAGGTACATTAGCAAGCCCAAAAAAAGGCTGCAGGGAGAGGGAAACCTACAAATAGACCTTTTTAAGAAAAAGAGCAACTTAGTTAAATAAAGTCATTCCAATTAATTACTTGTACTCTAAAAGCATGCTAAGCACATAAATATTGAGCAAGTGAGTTAAAATTAAATTTTGAGGTAATAAATAGCATTTCCACAATTTAGGTTACATTTTTCAAGGCAATACGTGCAAAAAATAATCAATCTGCTTAAGGTATGTGTGTGAAGCTCAGCAACCACAGAAGTTGATACTGAAGAAGATTCACTGCAAGGGATACCTAAATCACAAGCAGGACATTTAAACCAGTTCTCCCCTCTTTGCCCTTAATCTTTGCCCTTTGATCTTAAAAAAGAAGCTCACAGAAGTCTTCAAGCTTTTCTCAGATCTTAGTTTGAGGTAATGAAGACAAATTCTTTCTGGAAATTAGAATCTCTGCTCTCTCAGACAGTAAGGACAGGCAAAGACAGGCAACATGTCTCCAGTTGAACACCTTCCTTCTGACAAAACATAAAGCAGAAATTCATGCTGAGACTATGGTCTACAGTCAAGTGAGTTGCATTCAATCCTGAGTGTCCATAACAGGCTGTGTTTTGTCTGGAAGAGCACCGCAGGCCAGGCTATGTCTGGTCTTCAGAGGAGGAACCCAGTTTTTTCTCTTCACTGTACTGAATGAAGGCAGAAACAGGTGAAGGCTCCTGACTCCAAAACTTGTCTGTGTTACAGTCCAGGGTGCAATCCAGCTTGAAAATTCAATTGAGCAAATAAGGCCAATGACTACAAAAACAGTCATATATCCTCCTTGAACCTGTACCAGTTAATAACTCAGATTATAAAAATTGCTTTTGATCTGGGGCTTTCTGGACCATTGGCAAACCATTTAGCATTCAAGGTCCCCACTGAGATTATCTCTTGATCTTGAGACTGTTGGCACTGCTTTCTACTGTGATGTTTCCTTGTTGTCCCTTGTCAAGGAAGGAAGCAGAAGAAAAGGACAGGAGGGAGAAGATTCATTTTTAAATTGGGCATAGTAAAAGTGCAGTTTCTGGGCATCTTAGGAAGTAATTGAATGTCAAAACACATACACAGAAAACAAGTGCTAAGGCTGTTTGAAGATCATGTAATGAGCATGAAAAGAAATGCCCTCCCAAAGCAGCATCATTTATTGAGATGTAGAGCTCAGTAATTCAGTGTAATGTCTTACATGTCTAAATATTTTGGCTTGGGTTGTATCATTCTTAGTTATATTGAATAGATCTCCTTTCAGCATGTATCATATCACTGAATTCAGCAGGATGACAAATGAAAAAATGTATCACTTCCGAGGTTCCCATCCATAACAAATTTTCCAAAGGAGCAGAAGATACTATTTCTTTGTTTAGACTCACCTGCCAAATATATTTGTTCATGTTAGCATATGTTATTTCTAAACATCTCTGACCTGTCTAGGAAGAATAAGAGATTTCATTTTTCCAAGAGCTGCATCTGTGTTGGATTTAGGAAGCTTGTGAAAACGTAACGTCAAATGAAGCTGCATACTTTCAGTGCTGAGGGATGAAGAAAAATTACTTAGAGCAACATACATTAGTTTAGAGCAATTTATGTCCGTTTATTACAATATAAAATATTCACGCTATTTCCTCTTGCTTAATAGACACACTAAATGAAAGAAGGACACAGGGTGAAGAGATAAGCTGTGATGACAGAATTTCATAAGAATACTAAAATATTAAATTAAAACTGATGTTGCAAATTTTAAATACTCAAGATTCAAGGTTTTCAGGAACAAATGTATGAGACGTTTGCAGCTCCGTAGTTAGATATCCCCCTACAATCTACATAGCCCAAATTTCAAAGCTGTTTGCTATCCAGATGCTCTCAGGGGTTATGTCTAGATATTTAGAAAGTTTACAGGTGGGGAGTCCCATTAGAAGCATTTCAAAAGCCTTGTTAGTACAAATGGGACAAGCATATCATCTACTTAGTAATACCAAACTGTATTAATTGTCCTCTCAACACAGTCTGCTAATAGATGAATGCATTATCTGGCTCAACCAAGGTACCAGCAACTGTGCGGTGGACAGCAGTGTCCAAAACATAAATACCAAGATGCCACATTTGTTGCTATCGATGTTTTACATCGGTCTGTTCCACTACTTCAGAGACTGTGGGACTAAGCGAGGTGAGGGCGTAAGGGAAGTAGATGCTTTTCCTCTACCAGAACACCAGTGTGGCACAGAAAAGGAAAGAAGAGCAAAATAAAGTTTAAGATGAGATCGGGCAGAAAGGAACAGACGTGACCTTGAACCACATACAACTCTACATACCTCACAGAAATAGAGCATTTGCACTATAGGTTCCCTCAGTTAACAGCTATAGGAAGGTAAGTGGATGTAAAATAAAGGGAGTGAGGTTACCACATGCAGAGAAGTCATCCCAGAGAGTGGTTTTCGTTGCTTTGTAGTTCCACAATGCTGCTGGCATGAGTGTAGTGTTTATACTGTAAATCCCCACAATCTACTTTTATTTTATGGTCTTTTTTGACTTTCCACTTTCAGACTGCTTTATTGCAGGGGGAATTATGTCATATTTTACTAACTGTGAAGGTATAAACTAATAGCTGGGAATGTGCTTGTTTTAAATGTTTATGTTTAATGCAAAGCAGCAGATATCATTACAGGTTTTGATACGCTTCTCCTTGCAGAATGCCTGGTTGCTTCACCTTTTAATGTAGGACACCCTGTATTTTTTGAAACTTTAGGGTTTGTTCAGAAGAAGAGCATTTTTCTTTGTAGACTTGAACTCTCTACTCTTTGTGCTGTCTGATCTGGTTCCCATTTAGTTTACTTTTGTAATGATTTCATTAGCCTCGGTGAAGGTGTTAATGAGATTTAGACTGGAAGGCTCTCACTGCATTATCATTGCTCACATTGTCCACTCATGAGTCTTTTCTGCTTCCACGTCTATATGCGTACATGCACGGTATTTCACACAACAAATTACATTTACTGACCAGAAACAGGCTTTTGCACTTTCCAGTCTTCATCCTGCAACTACATCTAATTCTTAGTCTCGCCTGACCTACTGACATCAGATAAGCAAAGAAAAAAGCAATAGCGAGTCGCTATCCTGTCTGCACCCAAACTGCGTGGTGTGCAAGGGCAGGAGGGAGCAGCTGGGCGACGGCAGCCCCATTCAGACACCCCTGCTTGGGACCGCGCCACGCCACGCCAGGTGCTCCTCAGCTTCCCGCTCCCCGGCCCCTGCAGCGGGATGTCCCCGCATGGGGCCCAGGGTCACCCCGACCACACTGGCTCATCTAGTGCTGGTCTACGGCTGTCATGGCGCCCATGCCCTCCCGCTGCCCTCAACCACTGTGATTTGCCTAAAACCCACGCTAGAAGAGAAGCCAGAGCAGCTTGTCAGCGGCCTCACAAGGCAGATCAGCTAGTTGCTAACAAGGCAGATGGCTCTAACCAGATACAAAGCAGTGCGCTGTCGTTTTGAAAGAAATGAAAAAAAGTGTATTCAATTGTTTGACACTGATACACTGTGTTAAGATATACAGGTATTGCGGAACAGGAGGGGGTTTGCTTAGACCATAAATAATACTAAATTTTGCTCAGGCAAAAATTCCATTATTTTTGCCTCTTTTGTTTAAAATGTCAGTTCAGGATAATCATATTCATTTACAGAAGCAGCTAACACCCGGAACAATGCCTGGCATTATTTCTCCCACACCTGTCGACATCCCCCCTCATGAAATTTCAAAAACTGTACGTAGCTTTTCAGTAGTAACAAGAAAACTAAGTTACTGCTAATTAACCACATTTATATTCTCTAGAAGTAACTCTATATATGGAAAACTGAAGTATGCAACAAGGTACATGGATGAAGTTTTTTACAGTTTCACCTAAACATAAAGCATGAAGCTAGAGGCTAAGACAGAAAGGCAGAGGAATTCTTAAGGCACTTACAAGCCCTTAGACATAGGGCTTAACTGCAGTGTAAAACTCTGTGTGGTGAGAACAAGGCAGGTAAGGGAAGTGTTCTACCTTTTGGCAGCCCCTTCTTTTTCACTTCTATAGAAAGTTATCCCACAGACTAGACCAGACCCCCCAGCAGTCTGAGAGATGACTGATGCTGAATACCCTTCACCCTGATGGCTGTGATGGTGCTGGGATGCCCTGTGGAAAAATTCCTTCCATGAGGAGCAGTTCAGGGCCTTAAAGCAACATAATCCATTCTGGATTCCTTCAGGTTTTGAAGTATGCAACCATCTTTGCAGTTGTTAAATCTACACTTCAGCTGGTATTTTTACAAGTACTCCTGCATCTTTGTGGTTCACACTGAAACACAAACATTCTTAGAGAGTCCAGAAAGTATTTGCCAAAATTCTAATGGCACGTGTTTAAACAGCTCTGAGTAGATTAAACTCTCAGCCTCTTTACTGTCAGGCCACAGAAATGACCTGAGTGCTTGACTTCTATCTCCCAGATTAAAAAATCAAAGGAGAAAGAAAAGCCAGATAAGATACTGGAACTGAAGCAGTGATCTGGCATTTTCAGTACTGAAAGAACTAGTGTTTATTGGATATCCAAACTGTTCAAATTCTATACATTTTCTGTAAGTAGGGAACCTGAAGAATTTATCCATCTATAGCAGACTATCCACCATTTAGCAGATAAACAAAAGATTTATCTGTGCTCATCACAACTTCATAGAAGATCATTAAAAAGTTTTCTAAAAAAAGTCTCAGTTGTAAGGAAAGGTAATTTATGAGACTTTAAATCAGCTTTTGCTGATATAAATTTTCCAATTTCCTAGGCTTCTCCAACTCTATAGGGCACACTGGTGCTCTTTAAGAATGGCATAGCTTTGTGAAAACAGGAAATTTGGCTTTCACTTAAATATTCATGTCAAGTGGTTTATAATAATCACATAAATACATTCATGTTCATAAATACATTCATATAATAATCACGTAAATATGATTCTAAATGTTCAGATGGAGGAATTTAATTGCTTCACAATGCAGAAAGATCAAAGCTATATGTCAGTAATTAAGAGTCTGATTGGATAAGATCAGTAATCCTCCGTCTTCCATACAGACTGAAGCAGCCTCTTCTGGTCAACAGAGCAACAGCCTCTTACAAAGACCTCATACTGAGCTTCTAGAATTGCTTTTTTAGTTCCACTGATACCAAAAAAATCACATCAGTAATGCACCCTCCCTAAATATAAATTTCCCTCACTTCCTGATTTAAGTCTATATTTTCAGAACTATGCGTGCTTTCCCAGAGATCTGCCCTCCATGTAGCCCTCCTTGACTTGCAGTCAAAAGACTAACAAGGCATCTGTACAGTTCATGTGATGTGTCTAAAACCAACTATACTAATTTATCTGATTGTTTTCCAAGGGTGATGTGGGGAAAAGCAGCTGACATTAACCCATTGTCTAACTGGGATATAGACAACCTGTCAGGTGTGTGACTATTCATTTAGAAAAAAGGTATTCACAAGGGAGAGACTCTTGTTTTCTGAATTCTCATAGCAGTAAAGAACGTACCGAATGCATCCTACTTTGTATGTAACAGAGCATCACTGGTGGGAGATTGGTGACAGCAGCACAGTGGGATGGGACTTGATTTATTGCCATGAATGGTGCCACACACCCTGAAGCCAAACAAGGAGTGGAGCCACAGCCTAGCCAGAAGCGTAATAGGTAAAAAATATCTCAGTTAGTCACTTATGTGACATGTAATGAGAATGAGCTCTGCCCGTGCCAACTTGCACAGAGGTCTGAATCCTGACAAGCATTTTCCTTGGTCCTAGCCAGACTGGGCTGGAGGTGATTTGAAAAAACTGGCTATTAAAACATGACTTGGGAACTTCATTGCTCCTGGGATCCATAAGTCTCCTCCTGGCCCTGCCACCACTGCTAGCTAATAGCAACTCAGTGGACATGCTGGCTTGAAACGGCTATGAAGGTTTTTTGCTAATTTGTTAGTAGATAATGCTATGGGAATAAGATCTTTAAGGCCATTTGATTATAGCAGTGGTGCCAGTACAGTCAGCCTAATGCAGTTTAAGGTTTATACTTGGCAGTTAATAAAAACAATTGACCATCTCAGACAGCAGATGTTTCCTTAAGGGTATATAAACAACCTTTTAGCAGAGTCATGCAGTTCAGCCCTGATAGCTTTCCTGTATGTGACAAAACCAGATGCGACAATAATAACACAGCGAATCACTGACTCAGGATCCCACATTACGGAACTACGTAGTGCAGAGGTGTGAATCCCTGGAAGTAAAGTTAATAAAAGGTCAGCATGTTGTAAGAGTCTCTTAAATGCACTTAAACATATAATCAGAAGAGTGTAATCTTTGATGCATTGTGGGATTTTAGTATTTCTTGGCATAGCTTCACTGTCAAAGGGCTTTTAGGTAGCTATCATCCATGGATTTCCAGCTTAAGCAGATGACATCTAGAAAAAAATTATCCCCGCCTTTCCTAATAATGCCTCCATGAATTTTCACTGAAATAATTAGATTTAATGCTGTTTCAAGAATAAACTGTTTCTTTACACATTAAATCTCTTGCCAACACATTCATGTTACAGAATTCACATGAATTAAATCTCAACTATCCTGAGGCTTTTACTTTAAAAATACAAATCCAAGAACTTACCAAACTTGTATGAGCTTAAAGCCTGTGATTAGAATAACAAGGCATTTACTGTGATCAACAGAAAATAAAACTTACTCAGTATTCCTGATAAGTGATTTTCAGTTTAAAGCCAAATCTATCTTTTCCACACTGTCTCCATGAGAATTTGTCAGAGAAAGCTCCATTTTCAGTTTATATTATACTTACGATAGATGGTAATATCTTTTTCTGTACTCTGCGGTTAATAATCTGTATCTTTTATTTTACTTTTTGACACTTGAAGTGAAGAGTTTTTTGATTAATAGACCCTGGAAGCTCCATATGATCTCAGGATGATTTTTCAGGAAGACTTTAACAAGGTGTCTTCCTAGCTTGTCACCCAAATGTGTCGCTGCTCCCTGTCAGTTATACATGAATGTGCTAGTAGAACTTACTCACTTTCAAATAAAATGGAACTGAGATTTTGGCTTTCTCAATTGCTAGATCTGTGTTCCCAAAGGTTATTCATTACAAAAAGCTTTAGACAAATACACCTTTTTAATCATTAGCATAGAAAAATACATCAAAGCCTGGAGAACTTCATAGGTGTTGTTCTCACTTTTTAAAAAAACTTGAGCTGCCAAGAATGTGTGTCATTTTATCCAGAAAGTTTTGACGTCAGAACCATAAGCTCTTACAAAAACCTACCCAGTTGTTTGTTGATAACATCATAAACATTGCTAAAACACATTCCATTCACTTTCAGCCGTTGTCAGCAGCATTCCAATTGCATGCATATGCGTGCTTCTCAGTCATGTTTCAGGATTTCATCTAATCCATGCAAAATTCCTTGGAATGGAAACTGTTCCACTGCAAACATAAAGCTTGTAGAACTAAGGTCCACAGTTGTATGTTTCCCAAAACCTGAAACTGCCTCTAGACATAAAAGTAAGGTATTCTAATGGAGAAACAAATTTTTTTTGTTGTAATTTTTTCATATGTACTGATAACTCACTGCTCTCTACAGGGAGAAGAATTCAAAGGAAGGGAGAAAAACACAAACATCAAAAAATTAGTACTATGCAAACTGTCCACTCACTTTATTGTGAGGCGTACCAAGATCCAAGTGAAAATAAGCGGAATTATTTATATGGCTTTTTGGCGTTATTTGTTATGCACATAACCATGGTGTTATCTATTACCTGCCTTAAAACTATGACTTTATTGTTTCTGAGAGAAGTAGTATTGTACCGAATTTGATAACATGGACCTCACGTTTCCCCATTTACCTTGATTTTTCACTACTACTTTGCCAAAATGAAAGGTAAGTATTATGCTGAGTATATACTTACTGAATGCTTGGGTATATGGTATCCTCTGCTATGATATGATGAACCCTGTTTTTGTCTTCTCGTGTAATTCCTATACATTAAAATATATATGTTCTGTGTGTTGTTACCATATACAGTGATGATGTATGAATAAATATGTAACATTAAATCTCTGGGGAAGGATGTAGTTTTTTAAACTATCGGATAAGTGAAAATTTTGTATTCAAGAATGCTAACTCATTTCTAAAGATACACTTGGCTCCTTTGAAGCTTTGCTAAAGATTCTACGTCCAACAGTGAAGACAAAACTAAACCATTTTGACTGCTATTTTCAGAAACCCTAAAGGACAGCAGCTCTACCACAGATGCAAGTAGGGCCAGCCATAGCTTTAGGTATGCCTTTCGACCAGGTATATGGGCAACTTAGTAGACCAGATCAGGTAGCTCTAAACCTCCCAGTTAATCTTATCAGCAGTCTGCTGTCTTAGCTCCTTCCTCCTCGACTCCTGTACAAAGACACTCTCCAACCACATTTTCTATCACCAAGGAAAAATTTGGATGTTTCACCACTTACAAGCAGAGTAACCCGGGGAATGTTTAGGACCATAAACAAATCCTGCTGCAACAAGCTGAATGGAGACATCCTAAGACACAGTGATTGGATCTGTAAGTGTCATACACTGACATAGCCAAGGACTAGCAAGCAAACAGCTCCCATCCCTCCAGTAGTTCCTAAATTTGCAAAAGTCTTCAGTGTTCCCCAAAGGGAAAACATTTCCTTTTCAACAAAAACAGTTACAGAAATATTTAGCTATGATATTGAAGAAGACACATCATCTACTTCTAGTTTTCAACAGGGATACAGCTCCTCCGCAGAGCCAAAGGATTTACCTTTTGACTCAAGCAAGCTTTGCAGCACTGAGAGAGAAATATGTTGAACAAAGAACGTACCTTCCTTATAATATAGTGTCAGGTATATGACTGAGTTCACAATCTCAAATAAATTGTTTTTTCCCAAAAGTGCCTTTTCTTGTGGAGCGGTTGCTTATAAAACGTTCAACAGCAAGATTAAAGGGCAATTCCTCAACTGCACAAAAGCATGAAAAACAAAGGATAGCTGGGGTTTGGTTCAGTTTGGTATGTTTTGTGAGTGGGGTTTGCAGGTAAGTCTCTGCAGCACAGGGTAGGTGTACTTAATTGTACTGGCGGCAGTAGTATTCCGTGGCAGTATCTTGGAGACCCCTAAGATCATCTGATTAATGAACTTTCATATCCTGCCACTCAGAGCACAAAGTGGATTAAGCAGCCCTCTGGAAATGGCTTCATTTTCACTAAAATCTTATCTTATAAACTTAGAATCGCCTGTTATATTTTAGTACAGCTTTAGATAGTAGTTTTTCAAGCCTCTGTTTTACTTTCTGAGGTAAACTTAGAGTTTCAGATGCCTTATCATGAAGATATAACATGTGGGTGTTTTTATCCACTCTCATAGAAACTGATGAAATCGAGAACTGGCTGTTGTACTTAATTATGTACTGAATTACTGCAATGAAGCTGTACAAAAATGGAGCAAAATTGGACATATCAGTCACGTTGTGACAATATGTAGGAAAAGAAAAAAATAACCAAAGCAAAAGATGCAGTAAGAGAAAGACACTTTTTTAAGGTTTTCATGGTCATTTTCCTTATCAGACTATGTTCTTTTCAGTATTGCATAGAATAATGTTCATGTGAATGCAAATACTGTTTAGAAAAGGAATAATCATATCCTTGTGAATTTTGGAGTGATTTGTAATGTGTAGTAGAATGAAAGCTATCTGTGACTTCCAAATATTGGTGTTCAACAACTCAAGCATTTTTCACTTCAGTGGAAAAGTGTTTAAGGCAAAACTACCAAATTCAGAACTGGTCTAATAAGCAACATTACTCAGGACATTGAATTTAAGTTCCTCATTCTTTCAAAAAAATATGTGTAAATACAGTTGCAGCAAAAGTAAAGCCTGAATTGTGTTTTTAAGTGTGAAGTGTCACTATCATTTCAATGTTCCTTACAGAGACTTTAGTGTACAAATAAATGTGATAGCAGAAGTTACATCTGCTTCCACAGTGACTATATTGCAACTTACGGGTGATTCATGATGTCGTCATTTTATTTCATATTCTAGTTTCGTTAAAATATCTCCCTCATGATTCCTTCATAAGCAAGTATGGAGGTATTTGGTTTGTCAAGTTACCAAGCTGGAAGGATCCAGAGCCATGTCACAGTGCTGTCACCTACTCGGTTTCCCACACTGCAAGTGTTCAAGCACCTTTACAAATAATGTGCTTCCTGACAAAGAAAGAAAAACTCTGGTGGTTCATGCACATGCATACAAATTGCTCTGGTAAAATGGTGGTATGTTATCACTTTGTTTTGGTATTATTATCTGCTATAGTACCGCAATACTTTCTAAATGCACCAGTCCACGTCATCCTGGAACGTGCAGTCAAAACTTGACAATAGGGGGCAAGAAGATTTCCCCTATTCTTAGCTTAATCAATAAAAATCAATTAATTCCTTGCAAAGGAGGACAAATATTTTATCCAAATCACAGCTTCCTTCATCCCCAAAAAAGATGACTTGAGGTATCTTTAGATATAAAGCTGGACTCTATCTCATGTAAACAAATATGCTTCCTTTTGCAAAAAGGAGGTGGGAACTATTATAAAGGCTTCACATATTCCTAAGCTTAGTTACCAGCCATAATTACTCATTTCCTCTGCTGATTTTTTTTGAAAATTCCCTATAGCCTCTCTTTGATAGAATCAAGATCTACGCAGTTGCCTCAGGACTTTTCCTAGTTAACATGCATCCACACAGGGAAGAGAAAAAGTGTACTGAAATTTAGGCAATCAAACAGAGCAAACATTTTGCAGGATGGGATGTTTTATGCAGGATAGAATCATAGAATCATAAAAGTGCTTCTGATTAATGCCTTTGCCTTTCAACTACAAAAGTACATTTCAGGAGAAGAAAAAATTTTACTAATGAGAAATGAATTATGGCAGACTGGTAATAGCAGACAATTATTCCAGTTCAGACATCAAATGCATACTCTACAATGCACGAGGAAAAGGGATCACAACAGAATTTCTCAGTTCAAAAGAATACCACCTTTTACATGCTCCACAAGTTCCAGAAGAAACTGCACCTATGCCAGTCACATGGAAAATGCTGACAAATTGATGTTATGACTTAACTTACTCCTGAAATCTGAGGCAAAAAACACTTTAGCACTACACTTTTTGCCATTAGATTAGCAAAAGGCTTTACGATTCTCTTACTACAGCAACTTCATATCTGCACCAAAGGCATGATATCAAGTTTTCCAGCTAGCTGGGTGCATCCAAATAGATATTTTCTTAGAGTATCAATCAACATATGTGAAAATAAATTTCCTATGCCATTGTCCATAAAATCTAAGCTAAAGATATATTTGTGGAGGGCCTGAGAACAAACAAGAGGCATGCATTTAACACTGCAATGTTCAGTAGCACAGCTTCGCCCCACCACACACACTTCCACCATCCCAAAAAACTTCTAAGGATTTAAGCCTGAGGTTACCCACCTCTCTTTTAGATGGGTGATATCTCATGGGGGCAATTCCTTCCTGGTCTGGAGGGAAGGGCAGACAGAATTTCTGAAGTATGTAATTGCTTGAAGAGGCATTGAAAGGGTTCAGCTGTAGCATTTCTTATGAAAACTCTGGAATGCAGATGTAATAGCTAGTGGATTAGTGGACCCCTGAGCATCTGGTAATCTAATGCTGGGGTTAGGCCTTTATGGATTGCTGGGAGCACAACTGCATCACAGAGGTGCTCTGCATTTCCTCCCTCTCCATAAAGCCTCAGCATTTATCTAAACAAGACAAATCACCCTGTGGGCTGATTTGCAAGTTTACTCCTACTAACTCTGTAAGGCCTTTTTTCTTGCCTGCTGGGATGCTTTGCACCAGCTGTAACTTCCATAGGATCTTCAAGCTTAACTCCATGTGGAGGATATTACAATAATCCCATTGGGAAGTAGGTGCTCCAAGCCTGGAGCGTCAACCTGGAGTACTAATTTTGTTTTGCTTCTTCCCACAGAATTGCAGATTGGACTCTTTGTCCTCGTGAGCTGACCTCTCACTGCAGCTGGTCTGTTTATTGGGTTTGCGTGGCAAGGTTCTGGTAGCGGGGGGGCTACAGGGGTGGCTTCTGTGAGAAGCTGCAAGAAGCTTCCCCAATGTCTGACAGAGGCAATGCCAGCCGGCTCCAAGACAGACCTGCTGCTGACCAAGGCTGAGCCCATCAGTGATGGTGGTAGCACCTCTGGGATAACATATTTAAGAAGGGGAAATGTTGCTGACAATAGCAGTTGCAGCCAGAGAGAGGAGTGAGAAACTGTGAGAGAAACAACTCTGCAGACACCAGGGTGGGTGAAGAAGGAGAGGGAGGAGATGCTTCAGGCGCCAGAGCAGAAATTCCCCTACAGCCTGTGGTGAAGACCATGGTGAGGCAGGCTGTCCCCCCACAGCCCATGGAGGTCCACGGTGGAGAAGATCTCCACCTGCAGCCCATGGAAGGGACCCCATGCCAGGGCAGGTGGATGCCTGAAGGAAACTGTGACCCCGTGGAGAGCCCGTGCTGGAGCAGGCTCCTGCCAGGACCTGTGGACCCATGGAGAGAGGAGCCCACGCCGGAGCAGGGTTGCTGGCAGGGCTTGTGACCCCGTGGAGGACCCACACTGGAGCAGCCTGTTCCTGAAGGATTGCACCCCGTGGAAGGGACCCACGCTGGGGCAGTTCATGAAGAACTGCAGCCCATGGGAAGGACCAATGTTGGAGCAGCTTGTGGAGGACTAGCTCCAGTCCGAGGGACCCCACAGTGGAGCAGCGGATGAGTGTGCGGAGGAAGAAACAGCAGAGACAACATGTGATGAACTGACCACAAACCCCATTCCCCATCCCCCAGTATCGCTGCGAGGGAGGAGGTAGAGGAAATCAGGAGTAAAGTTAAGGCTGGGAAGAAGGGAGGGGTGGGGGGAAGGTGTTGTAAGATTTAGGTTTTATTTCTCATTGTCCTACTATGATTTGACTGGTAATAAATTAAATTAAATTATTTTTCCACAAGTCAAGTCTGTTTTGCCCATGGCGGTAATTGGTGAGCGATCTCTCCCTGTCCTTATCTCAACCCACAAGCCTTTCATTATATTTTCTCTCCTCTGTCCAGTTGAGGAGTGGGGTGATAGAACGGCTTTGGTGGGCACCTGGAGTCCAGCCAGGGTCAAACCACCACAGCCTGGAAGATGCCCTTCTTCCAGCACGTAAAGCTGAAAGCTGCTGAAGTTGATTGGTCTTTGTTGTTCAGGTTGGCGGTGAGGTCTGCATGAGGTCATGCACTGCCACCAACAGAGAAGCTCTTGCTGTCCAGCTGGTGCCTTTATGGGATCTGGTGGGGAAGGGCAGGGTAACAGCACCAGCACTTCAAGTGGCACTTGCTGGCTGCTCCCTGGAGGGGCAGGGCATGGCAGGGCCAGCAGCCAGGTCTGTCCCACCACCCTGGCCAGGGACCAGGGCAGCTGAGGAGTGGAGGGCAGCCCCAGCCCCAGGCACCAGCTCAAAAGGAGCTGCTGGGGAACTGGTGTGGGCTTTGACCACAGGGAGTCTGAGAGCCTCTTCCCATGGCACTGGGAAGACAGGGCTGCCCTCCAAGCTGGTCCAGAGCCTGGAGGCCAAAACTCCTAGAGAGAGGCGATGTCTCCAGGCTTTGACACTGAGTACAAGACTTGTAAAGACTCTGGGCCCAATCTTCACACCAAACACCAGAAATCGTGTCATCCCAATCCTCAGTTCAGATATACTCTAAAAATCCATTTCTCTTTCAAAAATTATTCTGTGTGCTCATATGCAGATTTTAAGTATCACGACATCACAAATCAGACTCTAGAATCCCCAGGAAAAACTTTGTGGTGTTAGGTATTAATCAGAACATGCTTTGTGTTTGGCTAAGATACAAAACCAATAATAAAGCTAAATTTTTTTCCTCAATTTTCAGTATCTTTGTAATTTTGAAATTTCCAGGAAAAAAATACGTGCTTTTGAATGCCCAAAGTACATTGCTTTCTTTTAATCTTTTCTCAGAAATGTAAGAAGCAGAAAAGGGAACAAAGAATACTTTCCTGAGGCTTTAAGCTTTCAGAAGCAAAACTTTCCTTACCATGCCCTGTCCACTGCAGAGATTAAAAAATAAATTCCTTCCCTTGGCTTCAGTGCAGGTAAGCCAAGACGAAATCAGTGAAGACATGAGAGAATCAGGCCCATGTTCTCATAGCCACATGGGATCTCCAACAAAGCCTGGTAGTAGGGAAGTACAAAAGCTGGACTACTGCCTAAAGAACATGCATACAGATCTTGAGTCCAAATCTTGATCTTGAGTTTCCTGAATACAAAGAGGCTTCCAAATACTGTGGTGATTGTCAGCAGGACTCTGTCATGAAACTTCAGCAGTTTGCAGTCCATGAGTAGCCGTATTTACCCAAAGTTCATGGGTTACTGTAAGACTTCTGGCACACAGGACACAGGCTCAGTCAGCTACATGAAGATATACCCAACCCTCTAGAGCCCTACACAATACCTTCTCAATAAAGGCGAGAAATCATTTTAGAAGGAAAATTATGTTAGGGGCAAGATTCAACAAGTCTGCTTTTATGTAAGTGACTTCTGACTACTTGTATAAATACGGGCTTTCTGTGGATTGCACTGCAGAGCTTTAAACCTCGTTGCACCGTGACCTGAAAACGATGTTCAGGCACCTTGATACCTTGCATCTGTTATACATTCACTTTTCAAGACTCCTCATGAACATAAAAACGTCAGTTTTCATCTTGTGCACCATATGGTTCAGGCATTTTAGATCTGGCAGCTTAATCTCACAGATCTGGCAGTTTAGTCTCACTGTGTTGTTTTTCACTTTTAAAACAAAAACCTCCCCTTTAGTACTAAATGGTACTAAATGAAAACCTCCATGTAGTATCTAGTATGGTCTCAATTATAAATGTTGGCACAGGTATGTGTGCTGAAGAAAAGAACTTCTGGGTTCTTAGACAGAACACAATCATAAATCACACACGGAGATCGTATCATAAGGGATGCATCTCAACACAGTGCTATATCATTCTCCTCACTCAACAGCACCCCCTCTTAACATGTGAACTCCTTTTGTATTATGCATTCAGGCACAGATTTGCACAACAGGGCCCTGATCTACAAGTGGCTTCATGAAGGCAAAAATGACAATGATTTTAGATTATCAGCTCTGATGGCTTCCGTGTCTTTCCCTTAGATGTTACGTGCTCTGCTAAGGGCAAACTTTGCCATTTTGGATATTAGCTGATGTGTATGGAGAGCTGTGTATTCATCTGAACCGGGTCCAGCTGGGAAGATGGTTAATGCTTTCCCGTGCCTGAACTCATAAGCCCTGTAGACTAGCAAGTTGGAGACGTATGCTTAGATGCGCTTTCTGGTCTGCATGTCATTATATAGGTTTTCTCTGACTCTTAGCAATAACAAAGGCCGAAAGACACATTTTCTATCTGTGTGTCTTCATTACAAGCCTATAGCAAATGCAAAATTGTAGTCTTTCCCTGCTGCTTGTTAGCTGATGTGGTAAACTTACTGCCTTTGTGGTAAGATAAATCTTCTGACTTGTTTATTACTCTAAGTGTCTGCTTTCTAGTACTCATAGGTATCAGAAGTATAAAATTCTGTTTATGGCAGTTGTACAACAAATTACAATCCACCATTTACTGGACAATATAATACAGAGTTTGTTTCCCATGTATTTCCCTGAGTGAACAACCTTCACTCAGAATTAAATCCTCTGTATTTTACAAAGCAGCAAACAAAACCACTTGCAAGTCTAAAAACATGGTAGGGAAAGTGTGGGAAGGAGACAATCTAAATTACTGCTGTGATACAACAGACCAGGGTATTTACAAGGAGTCGGAGAGTTGGATTATCATCTTAAAATGTAGGAATTGTTTTACAATGAGATCTTTAGTCCTTCTAATCCATCTTTCCATTTCTCAGTCTGAGCAGCACTGGATGCTTCAGAGGAACATATAAGATTGCTACAGGAGTGACAACAGAGTAGAAGTCTTCTACAGCTGTATTCATCTAAGGTCTAATAGTTAAAATTCAGCGTAAATTCTAGAGCCTCTCTTTAACAAATTGATTCCTTTCTAAGTACCTACAGTTGTGACAACTCTAAATTTTGAGATTGTAACCATCTAGTCTCATCTTTAAACTTGCTAAACTATCATCCTTGATTATTTACTGTAAAAATTAATTCCATGGGCTCAATATACTACAATTCTAGAGAAACATAGTCTTTATCAGCTAAGAATTTTATACTTCCTCATAAAATTGAATACCTCTAATTTTGCTAGAGAAAGGATACAGTATTAACCCCTCACCTAATTAGCCCCACGGAGCATTTTATACAAACACACACATGCAGTAGAACAGCACCTTTTATTTATCTCCTTTCTATGTCCTACATCTCTTCATGAAAAAAAAACCAAAAAAACAAACCTTTCATGTCTTAACCATTCACAGGTTTCCTTAACACCTGACCAAGACAGTGGTAGAAAATGGAGAAACTACTGCCACATAAAAATGAAGATATGCCACCATACATATCAGCACTATTGTGCTTTCCATACAGATCCTCATATCTTTTTCTCTGTATTTTAATTTTTCCTTTGTGTTTTGCTGGTTATTTGGCTTTTTTTGTTACAGCTCTGTATTGAATTGACCGTACAGATGCCCTTATCCTTGTTACACAACTATAAAAAACTCAGTAAAATATGAAAGTTAAATGTTTTCCCTCAATGAGCAACAGATGATGCACTTGACACTGAATGCTGTCTGCCACGTGCCCACTATGAAGGGAAGGTGAGGGACCTTCAGCATGTGAATCTGATTCTTACTTGAGCCTCTCAGTTCAAAGGTGGATCAGGACTCAACATAAGTGAGTAAGTGGTGTCCTCTTCTGCCTACCTGTACTTTTGCTGCCTTAGAAAAGTGATGGATAGCTTACTTTCTGCTGATTTCCCATTTTAAAAACTTCCACTATCTCCCAGCCCATCTGAAGCCACCCCTACTCGAAAGGCTCATAGTTCTGCCGATGCTGTAGACAGAAACACCTTGTGTCTTTTCTGCATGGTGTGGAAGGAGGGATCATGTCAGTACACTTCCTTTTTTGTTGCATTACAAGGCAGGTGTTTAAGACAATGCCTGCAAAGCAAAGCATCTAAGCCTGTGCTTAACTATTAATGTCTTTTTTGGCTTTTTTTAAATTGGGAACTCTATAAACCTTTTCAAATTGCCGTACTAAAAGAGAAATCACAAAGCTTCACTGCCCTGTGGCTTAAAAGCCTTGTCAATTTGTCATCTTGGGATTTCATGTCCATCAATCTTATCACTGAAACATGTTATGTTGAGAACAATCAATGAAGTGTCCTGTCTATAAAAGAGTAATAGCTTCTAGAAATCTGAAACCGCTATTAAAGGCAGCGGTTGCTATAAACTAATAGAAAATAAATGGAAGGGGAACAAGAAGCCCAGGACAACCCATAGGAAAAGGATAAAATAAAAAAAAAATCTCTTGTCAAGCAAAAAGAAGAAATGAAATAGCTTAAGTAAGAGAAAAATGTCATGAGTACCTTCAGGGTGACAGAAAAGCACACAATTGAAACAAAACATGACATATAGACAGCCAAAGAATAGCATGTGGACTTCTCGCAGGTGCTCTTACTTTAAGCTTTTTTGTCACTGGAAATTAATCAAGTTTGCAACATAATCACACAAGAAATCATCCCCTCTCCCATCTTATTTCTCAGACAGCTCTCAGGATGGTGAAATTAACAGAACACCTGAAAAAGGAGAAAACAATTCTATTCTGTGAAAACTTTTGCTGTTTATTTGGCATGCTGTTTTGATCAATATAAACATTGTATTAAACATTTTGTATATGAATTACAGTGGATACATGGCACTGAAAACTGAAGTCATCTTTACCTACTAATAAGGTGATGTAAGCTTTTTCCCACACGACTAATCTCAGACCTCTAGAAGCAGAACTGCCACGGATGACACAAGTAAGTGATGAAAGATAATCAGTCCTTACATTTTATGATTAATTGTTAAAGAAACACCTGATTAGTACAAATTACAGGTAGCTGAATGGGTAGTAATTTTTAAAAAGTACTGCAAATAGCCACAACCATTAGCACTTATAGTCTTTCCTCATTTAACAAGCAGAGCTGACGTTCAGTTTGCAGGGAGCTGGTCATAATTTGGGACTTGCTTTTCATCAGTGAGATCAACCAGTGATCAAACAAGAGAGGTCCTGTCCCCACCAACTGCCTACTTCTTCTGCAGCTACAGAAAAAGATTCCTACCAACACACATGGTATTTAGAAGCCTAGTTGCTGTTCACCTTCAGCAGGAATTAAATATATAATAAGTACTCGTTTAATGTCTATCAAAAATCTAATGGTGATTTGTCTCCTAAATCTCACCAGTTCCCTTGCAGAATCTCCTTTAGAGTCTGAAAATAACACTTTAACACTTAGAACATTGTGTATAAACTGTAGAGGTTTACAGAGGGATGCGTTTATTTCATCTGTTTTGCATTATCAACTGATAAAATCAGATGTTACTGCACCCTCTATTGTGGGATCCCTTACAACAGAGATGCTGTAATATGGGAATCTCCTTTGGCTTTCTTTAATTCAATACAAATCTGAAACTTGCAGGTTCAGCAAAGTTGCCTGTGGTAATTTGACTGGCCTTGCAGGGCAAGAGCATTGATCTGTTTCACTTACATAAAGACAGGAACATCACAAGAGCAGGTTTTGTGTTTGAAGGTCACTGACATCCAGTCAAGGGCTAGTATGCAAGGAGATATGATTCCCATCATGTCTGGAAAAGAAAGACAGTTGACCAATATGCATGAAATGATCTCTCTGACTCTTACATGCTTACCAGGACATGTTACAGAGTCAGGAAAAGTATTGATAAACACTCTGAAAGAGTGAAACAGGCAGACTGTGCAAATAGCATACACAAATAGAAGTATGCCAAATAAAAACTAAATTCCAGCTGCGAAATGCCTGGCAAGTGTTTTCACCTGGTAAAGACAGCATCCTGATACCTCATCATATGAATAATGATAACAGGTGCAGTAGGCCCTGTAAAAAATACACATAAAGATCCTGCATGCTTTAGAAAAGTGGTACTTGAGGAACACAATAACTATCGAACCTGATTCACTGACTCTTTCCTTATTCTCTGTGGAAGGCAGAGTCTTAATTTGCCTAATCCTTTGTTGACACAATGCCTTAGATGTATTTTTGCCCGATACTGAATCAAAGACATGCACTGTGTGCTTCCAGCGGTGTGGTGTGAGGCCGTCCCAAGGTTTGCAGCCTCTGAACGGCAGCAGAGAAAACTGTCTCCTTGCTCAGGTCAGCTTCAGCAAAGGAGGTGTCTTGCCAGGAGTTTCTGACAGATTGAGAGGACTGCCTAAGCGTTCTGCCCCCAAATCAAAAAAGCTATTTTGCTCTAAGATCAAGTCTCACAGTAAGAAGAAAAACAAACAAAAGAGCAAGTACCCCAAACAGTTACATTCTATGCAGTTACATCTGGTTAGATCAGGGGGTTTATGTGGGATATGACTATACTGGAGATATATCTATGTATTTTATATGGGATATGTCCCCTGCAGAGGACTTGCAGGTACTGATGGATGAAAAGCTGGACATGACCCAGCATTGTGCATTCACAGCTCAGAAGGCCAGCCATATCCTGGGCTGCATCACAAGCAGCGTGGCCAGCAGGTTGAGGGAGGGGGATTCTGCCCCTCTACTCCACTCTGGTAAGAGCCCACCTGGAGTCCTGCGTCCAGCTCTGGAGCCCTCAGAACAGGAAAGACATGGACCTGTTGGAGCGGGTCCAGAGGAGGGCCACAAAAATTGTCAGAGGGATGGAGCACCTGTCCTACGAGGAAAGGCTGAGAGAGTTGGGGCTGTTCAGCCTGGAGCAGAGAAGGATCTGGGGAGACCTTATTGCAGCCTTCCAATACTGAAAGTGGGCCTACAGGAAAGACGCGGAGGGAGTTTTTTTCAGGGAATATAGTGATAGGACAAGGGGTAACAGTTTTAGACTGAAAGGGGGTAGATTTAGATTTGATATGAGGAAGAAATTCTTTACTGTGAGAGACATTGGACCATGTTTCCCAGAGAAGCTGTGGATGCCCCCTCGCTGGAAGTGTTCAAGGCCAGGTTGGATGAGGCTTTGAGCAACCTGCTGTAGTGGAAGCTGTCCCTGCCCAGGGTAGGGTGGTTGGAACTATGCAGTCTTTAATGTCCCTTCCAACCCATATCATTCTGTGATTCTGTGATTCTATATTGCAAGCGAAAGTCTGACTCCTAACATTGAGACATTCCCAAGTCAAGTTTAACCTACACAGCTCAACACAGCAATAGATGCATAGGTCTACCAGGGACCCTGAACACATTTTTTGATTTCTAGCATGTGCTCAGGTTTTAGTTGCCACATTTTGTCACATTATCCTTCAGTTAGAGAACCCACGCTGATTACTGCATAAAGTAAAAATACCTCCTCTTCCAAAGGTTTGGGTTCCATTTATCAAACTCCAAAACTGTTAATAATCAGCACCAAGACAACCAAAGTTCAGTTCAACACCATTTCAAGAAGTGATTCAGCCTACTGCCTGCATCTTGGTCATCTACAGATGATTATTCTTAGAACATCACAGAAAGGAATCCTTCTTCCTTTCTTCCGGTGCATCTGACTGACACACTCACCTTCCAAGTCTGATATTTCTGGCAGGTTTTGGAAAAAGGGCTGGCTTTTGTCCACCCCAAGAGCTAACCACTCTTACTGTTCATCTGTCCTCTCAGGCAAGGAAAGTGCTCAACCCTCCATTTAGTAGTGAAAGATCTGTGTGCCACAACTCTGAGAACTGGACTTCTTCAAACATAGCTTTTTGAAATGTTGACATGTATGGCACAGACCTTAGCAAGAAATAGCTCAGGCCTCCCTTTTTGGAAATAGATTTCCCCCTTCTTTTATCACAAAAAGCACTCCATCCTGCCATGATGCAGGATATTTTTGCTGTGGTTTATGGCAGCATGACTGTGAAAAGCACAGCGTTTATGTATGCATGTTCAACTGTGCCTATGACTACCAACACAGAGAGTGGGCAGAACAACACCAGTGGACCTTGGCTATAATGTTTTCCTGTATGGATTCAGGCAGTTTTTCTAAACAAAAGTGCATCTTTTATTTGGCACATATATGCAAGTTTATGCATAGCAGTTGTGGTTACAGTAGCACAGATTATAAACGCTACTCCTGAAGTGGCAAAATGAAATCTGACCAAGGTCTTTTATACTAGTCTGTCACAGAAATACCAATCAGGTGTTTACAGGGTTCATTTAACAGTCTGCCCACTTATTTCCACTCCAATCAAATTGTTTTCTTAGAGTCCTGTCTATCAAGATGTTTTCAATGCTTCGATTAACCAGCATGTACATTCCTTTTGTTCTCCTGCTGCATACATGTGCCTGTGTTGTGGATCTGCTAAAATGACAGAGGCATGTTCTTACTGTAAAATTTTTAATTATGCTACATGCTGACCTAGGGGCTGGTTGTAGAACCTGTTTATGTATCTTTGAATCATTTAGGTCTCATCTAAAAAAAATACACTAGAAACTTTCAAAAAGGCAGCCTGAGAATAATTGTCTATTTTTTCATTTGCAAATGAAAAATACCCAAAACTCAAAATCTGAGTTTATCTTGTACACCCAGGCTAGGCTGTGCATATGTCTCTATGCAGACCAGAAGAAAAGGAACAACAGGAATCCAAAAATAGAGTAGGATAAAAGTAAAGGAAGAGGGCTTTGGTTTTGAGTGCATTCTGTAAAGCACAAGAATGAAATTGGCTGGCCTCAGCTGTTTCAACATACCTATTTCCATATGTCAAAAAAATATATTGCAGAAACCTCGTGATTTCTTCAACTGACTCACCTCTGCATTTACCAAAGAAGCAGTTTCCTACTCAAATGGAAGAACTGTTGTACCACTCCTTTTGCTGGTTAGGAATGGTAACAAACCTTGCCCTTTAGTTTCTCTTGGGGTGGAGATGAAAAGTAGATTTTATTTTTTTAAGAGCTTTATCTACTCAGTGTGAAGAAATTACAGTTCTGTAATTTTCACACTAATACAACAGAAGGCCCCATCTCCACTCTGCCTAGTTGAGATTTAGGGGCTACTGTTACAAATTTTAAAGTAAAACACAGAGCCCTTACTTGGGAGCAGTCATTTAATGTACAGACAGTTATAAAGACAAGATTTACTACATGTAAGTATTAGTTCTTCCCTCAGCTATGAGGAAGAAGCTTTTATTTTCTAATTTCCAGATCTCAAGAGCTAGAAGAGGAGAATTAGGAGACACTAAGCACAAAGAGTTCATTCTCTTCTCAGTCACATGGGTAATGCAGCTTTATTGACTGACAGGGCCTCCTCACTTGCAACTTAACTCTCCTATGTTACAGAAGAGTATAGATCAGAACCCCAGCTGGTGCAAATCACAGCGATCTGATGGCTTTATTGGAGCTGCATGAATCTGCACTCTTAAGGAGTCAAACTATTCTATTTTCTAAATGGTAAAATTGCAAGCCAGTGAAATCCGTATCTGTTTTGCTATTGACCACACTGGGGCCCTGCTGTTCTCATACTCGAGAAATTGAGAGTTGGAGCTAAACCCTGTCCAATTCACAAATAATTTTATAGTATGTGAGATTACATTATAAAATAACCTCTGTGTATTGGATGTTATTCTGATTTTATGGCAAATTAATGACTCTGCAAGGGAAATTAGTATCTGTTTTCAGTATTATTCAGTGCTTTTTTTCACTGGTAGCTAATTTCTTCTTGATGATGATGTGCTGATTATTTGCAGATTGCTTTACAAATTAAGACTGTTCCAACATAATTCTTCACTTAAAATATTAACTTTCTGTGTTTTCTTTAAAATGTTTTACTATCCTACCATTTTTCTTATTGATTCAAAAGTAGTAAAAATTAAATACAGTGTTGCTTTTATTGGTATATGAGGCTCAGTTTCTAATGTGGTTATTAAGGAAATGCTTTGTTAAAGAGCTTGCATTATTTATCTGAAAGAATAATGAAATCATAATTAATGTACACTTGCAGTACCAGGTGAATTTAAATTGAAGAAATCATCTTGTTCCTCCCTGAGATACAGAAGAATTTCAAGACCAGTGAGATAAGTGACCAGCATTATTGCATTAGTAAGTTACCCTGCAATTAATGAATCTGGACACAGATACAATTTCAGCAAAAATAGCAGCCCATTGCACGAAATATATCTGTAAAGTTTATTGCCTTTCACTCCGCCCTAGATTTCCAGCCATTCCAGTCTGAGCACAAGCGAGTTCACATACTCACATGTTCACATGTTCCCACTCTGTGCAATTCCAGAAGATCCTAACATCCGCAGTCCACCTCCTTCAAGCCAGTCAGAGGCAATACAATATGACATCAGGACTGCTATCTTAAAAGCTTCTGAAATCCAGTACAAAACCTTTGCCAGAGGAGAGGGAAGTAGATTATTTAGCCAGAGCGTTATACTCGGAGAACATTAGGGACACTGATGAGCTTCATTTCTCATTTGACCAACATGCACTTAGCTCCCATCTGACCTGGAGCTCGGTTCTGTTCAAATTAATCTTGCTGCTGATGGTGGTTGTAGCTAAATCTTTTCTGAACAGATAGAACAAAAATGCCACAGATTAAAGTTGCCTTTTCAGGAGATATTCTGATGCTGGCAAGTGTGAAGACGTCAGAATCACTTCTTAATTTTCAGATTAGATCATATGATTGCTAAGTCTAAGAAGCTTTTACAGCTCAGTTTCATGGGCTGGAAAAGCTCATGCTCTGGTGTCTCAGAAGCACCCTTACTGTACAGACGATCGCAGCTTCTTAGGGAGCAGCAACTAACTGACTGGAAATTACAGTCTGCATAATTAAAAAATGAATCAGTAGGAGTAGTTTCCTTTATGGTGCTGGGCTGTGAACTGTAAAGGTTTAGCAGTGGGAATCATGGCAATTGCCCGCACTCACCCTGCTCAAATACTGGACCCTTTACCTAGCACAGTTTAGAAGCATTGTTTTTTGGCTTATTGCGGTAGATTAAAATCAGGCAAGGTGCATTACTGTATTCTGAGTGCTTTATATACAACTGTCTGTGCTCTCTTTGTCTCCTGAAGGTGCAACAGGGATTTCCCTTTCTAAAAGTAAAACATTTAGGACATTTTGGCCCTGATTCAGCAAAGCCCTCGTTAAAAATACATTCATTTCAATGGCTTAATAGTTAACATATTGAAAATACTTTTCAGAGTTAGGGCTTGAGTGAGATCTACATGCCAAATCTAGAAACTTGTTCTTTCTAAAAAACAGAAAGAGATTTGTACACAGATGTTCAATTAATAAAAAAAGTCTACAATGAAGGAAAATGGCAACTGTGGTAACATCTTGTGTAAACACAGGCTATAAAATTCTAGCCCTTCCTATCTTCTTTCAGTTAATTCAGTTCTCGTGATTCATAATGCAAGATGTAAACGAATTTTCAACTCTTTTGACATATATGGAATAACACAGTTTAACACACTCTACTCCAGGCAGTTCTAAGAAGACGGCTACACCTATCCACATTTCGTATTAACCTCCTAAAGAGAGAGTGTTCTGTCATGCTTGATTTCCAAAGCATTCTGTTAAGCTCTTGCTTTACAGATTATAGGCTATTCATATCCTGTTAGCTTTCTTAGATCAAATCAAACTGATACTATGGAATGTAATGTGATATCTGAAAAAATACAAGTATAATTTATCTCCACCTTGTGATGGCAGACTCTTCGGCTTTCTATGCAAGCAGAGGCTTGATACTCCTCTCACACAAGTTCTACATTTCTAAAATTTCTCCAGTTTCAATATTTTCTCCTAGTGTTCTTTCACAGAAGTAAAATGACTGTGAGGAATATTTTCCTCCTTCAATGAATAAGAAACTAGTCTCTGGCTTACTGTTTTGAAGACGGTGGCATTATGACAGCTAAAATTAGAAATGCCTGAAATTGTATCCCTTTTAAAGATTAAATGATTGTTCATATCTCTTTTACTTTTGAACTTGGAGGTCAAATTGGAGTTCAACTGGAGCTGAATGGGGAAAAAATAATCCACAGAAAATATGAAAATCTGGTAGCACTTTGCTTTTTTCTAAAATTTTGCCTCTTGCTAAAACTAACATTATTGCCATTCACAGCTGTATTAGCAGAGTTCAGCATCAGAGACCTTCACTATTCCCCATTTCCCAGCATAACAGCTCTCCCACTTTATCCAGCAGCGGCTGGTGCTGGTTTTGTATGAAAAAAGCAATGCTTCACACTTTGTGTTTCACATAGTGAGCATCTGGTCCTCTGTACTATGCGAGCAATATACAGTACTTGTTCTGGAATTTGCTCTTAATCTTTTCAGAGGTCCAAAGTATGTGAAGCTGACCTATCAGGGCATTGTTTGTTTTTTTTTTGTTTGTTTTAGCATTTAGTTCACTAAGTCCTACTAATAACTACTAATGTGAATAAACTCTGGATTGTATTTGCTTCTGCAAGACTTCAATAAATACCAACATTCCCATTAACTTTCACGGTATACTATCACTTTGATTGACTGAATGTAGGAATCGAATTGTAAGCTTTTCTTAAGACTATTTTGGAGAAATTATTGTGTAGGTGCTCCATTTGTGAGAAGTGTAGAGATGAAGGTGTATGTGGGGACCAATAAGCAATGTGATACGTTAAAAAACAATCAGAACAGAAGTAGTGGTACATGGCATTAATACATTTGATGGATTTATATGAGGCAAACAAAAGCCATGTAAGTTCCTGAAGGAATACAGCATCATCAAACTTTTATCACAGCTGAGATATGATCCAGAGGTTAAATGGTCAATTATGTGCCTGTAACAGCTCACTGGGTAATTTTCCAGTTAGATACATCTACAGTCACCATTGTTGAAGCTCAGTGGTATCTGAAATTTACACCGTGTTCACAGAATAGAAAATGACTGCAAGAAATCTCATAGCTCAAGGAAATGACAACAGACTATCCTATCAGGATTGACCATGGCTTTTTCTGCAGACCCACATGTCCTTTATGTTATCCAAACCTGCAGCTGAATTTTATCATTTGCTCCATACAAACTTGGTATAAAGAGTTGTTTAAGAAATTAGTGAATGGGATCGCCTGGGAAACTGCCCTCAGAAACAAAGGAGCTGAACAGAGCTACCAAATCTTTAAGGACATTTTTCTTAGAGCACAAGAGCTCTCATTTCCCATGTATAAGAAATTGGACAAGGAAGGCAGGAGACTGGCATGGCTCAGTAAGGACCCTCTGGTCAAACTGAAGTGAAAGCAGGAAGTGCACAGGCAGTGGAACCAGGGACATGTATCGTGAGAAGAATATAGGGATGGTGCCTGGATGTGTAGATATGGGATCAGAAATGCTAAGCCACAATTGGAGTTGAATTTGGCAGAGGATGCAAAGAATATGAAGAAGGGCTTCTATAGGTACATTGGCCAGAAAAGGAAGATCAAAGATAAAGTATCCTCCCTGACAAATAAGACAGGAGACGATCAAAACTGACATGGAGAAGTCCAAGGCACAAAAATTTTTCTTTCGCTTTCAATGGTAGTCTCTCCTACATCTCTCAAGCCCCTGAACCTCAAGACATGGACTGGGGGAATGAAGTCCCTCCCATCGCAGGACAAGATCAGGTTTGAGAATACCTGAGGAACCTGACCATACATACATAAGTCACAGTATCACAGTATCACAGTATGTTAGGGGTTGGAAGGGACCTCTGTGGCTCATCTAGTCCAACCCCCCTACCAAAGCAGGGTCACATACAGCATGCTGCACAGGACCTTGTCCAGGCGGATCTTGAATATCTCCAGAGAAGGAGACTCCACAACCTCCCTGGGCAGCCTCTTCCAGTGCTCCATCACCCTCAGAGGGAAGAAATTCTTCCTCATTGTTTTGGTTTCGGCTGCGGCCGGCAACAAAAGCACCACGCAGCCGCCACTCCCCCCACCGGCGTGCGGATCAGAACGGAAATAAACAGGCAGAAACTGGTGGGTCGGGATAAGGGCAGTTTAACAGAACAGCACACAAATGGAACAGTAACAACAGCGGTACAGATGAGGAGAAAATACGACACAAACTTGCACAACAGACCCTCTCTGCCGAAAAGGACCGGCACCGTGCACTCCCGAGACATGAGTGAGTCCCCGCCGTGCCGCCCCCCCCACCGGAACCTAGCGTGACGGCACATGGTATGGAATACCGGGCTCTGTTTGGCCAGGTGGGGTCAGCCCCCACCCCCCGGCTGTGCCCCTTCCTGGAGTCCGGTGAAAATTAACCCTGTCCTGGCCAAACCCAGGACATTA
>Ga0065711_1030374_pt1 | contig 32684 bp, 16 predicted proteins | sample Hoacrofraction12_FD_59098 | JGI IMG/M metagenome (GOLD analysis project Ga0065711, IMG submission 59098) | Hoatzin crop microbial communities from Cojedes, Venezuela - Epithelial fraction 12 v2 (version 2) | ecosystem: Host-associated > Birds > Digestive system > Esophagus > Crop | place...
TCAACAAGGCCAAGTGCCGGGTCCTGCACTTCGGTCACAACAACCCCATGCAATGCTACAGGCTTGGGGAAGAGTGGCTGGAAAGCTGCCTAGTGGAAAAGCACCTGGGGGTGTTGGTCAATAGCCGGATGAACATAAGTCAGCAGTGTGCCCAGGTGGCCAAGAAGCCCACAGCATCCTGGCTTGTATCAGGGATAGTGTGGCCAGCAGGAGTAGGGAAGTGATCGTGCCCCTGTACTTGGCTCTTGTGAGGCCGCACCTGGAGTATTGTGTTCAGTTTTGGGCCCCTCACTACAAGAAGGACATTGAGGTGCTGGAGTGTTTCCAGAGAAGGGCACAGAAGCTGGTGAACAGTCTGGAGAACAAGTCTTATGAGGAGTGGCTGAGGGAACTGGACTTGTTTAGTCTGGGGAAGAGGAGGCTGAGGGGAGACCTTCTCACTTTCTACAACTACCTGAAGGGAGGTTGTAGTGAGGCAGGTGTTGGTCTCTTCTACCAAGTAACTTGAGATAGGATGATAGGCAAGGCCTCAAGTTGCGTCAGGGGAGGTTTAGGTTGGATATTAGGAAATCCTACTTTACTGAAAGAGTGGTCAGGCATTGGATTGGCTGACCAGGGAAACGGTTGAATCCCCATCCCTGAAGGTGTTCAAAAAACATGTAGATATAGCACTTCAGCACATGGTTTAGCAGGCATGGAGGTGTTGGGTTAATGGTTGGACTTGATGATCTTAGAGGTCTTTTCCAACCTTAATGATTCCATGATACAGTTCCAGTGAAACTAGTATTGTCCTTAAATACCACAGAATCATTTATGCTAGCATATATTAACTTAAGGCCATAGTAAAGAGACTGAAACTCATTTAAAAAAAACTTCTAATATTTAAGCAATAAAGGCCCACATCAGCAGTGGGTGGGTTCTCTGCAGATGTAAGAAAAGGAACAAATGACCAAATGTTCCAAAGTAGGGGACAATACACTACAGGAGATAAAAACAGCCAAACCGCCATAATAGTTCCTGCCTATATTTGCTAATCCAACAGCAAGTTTATTCTGGACCACAAGGAAAATGCACTGGGTAACAGGTTTTTCTGTACCTGCAGGAGCCACCACATGTCCTACCTTTGTCTGTCATTCCACGTGTGTGAGTTATATGGTTAATTTTTACTCTTTTCATTATATAAGTACCAGTTCACAGACTGAAGAATTCAGCACCTAAACACTGTAAACAAAATGGTGAGGAAATGAATAAAACCATCGTAGGACATCTCTCGAACTTCATTTTCAGATCTGTGGTTTCTTCACTGCTGCTTCTAGGTTGCTTAATGTGCTGTATTTGAACTTCAAAACGTTGTCTTGTACAATTGTTCTAATATGAAATGTGTACCTACATCAACTCTGTTTTTTCTGAAATAATAGAAATGCAAACAAAAGTGGAACAGAGATAGCCAGGAGAAATAAATAGTTGATCAAAGGCTCCTGCGGTTTAAAATATAATGTGTCTGAATTACAATGTAGATTTTGACTTTTTGGTAAGATCTGGATTGGAAATCTATCTATTAAAATATTATCAGGAGATTACTCTGTCAGAGTCAGAGAAGAATAAAAGGTATGAGCACACAAAATTGCAGCCTTACAATTTATATATAATTTAACACTGTTATACTTCAGTTTTTCAGAAAAGTTTTAAAAATGTTTCATCATGCCAAAAGCCATTATACAGATGTAGTTTTCTTTAATGGAGACCTTGAGGTCTTGAAATTGTATTCTCCATCCTCAACATGAGCAATATCATTTCTTGTTTAAAAATCTGAGATCATAATATAATTCTGTCTGATATTCAGAGAATAGTCCATTTACATACGCATGCCTGCATATCTGTGCACAGGCATGCGAAGTGTGCTGACCTTTCATTTCCATATATTGTGTTCATCATAGGCAATTTCCAATACATGGAGTTATCTGTAAAATAATTACTAGCTTGACATTATGGAGTAAATCTGAAAATCCTTTCTGATGCACGCCTTGTGGCTAAAACTAATGCAGCTAAGTAATACAGCTAAGGGTTTATTAAGCAATAGAAAGGAAGCGTGAAAAAGTACTATGTTACCCGTTTCTCACTCTTTTTCAGCCAATTTCATAACTACCCAAACTAACATATCTACCAAATAGTTAACAGTAAAATCTGACCATTCTCACTTTTTTATAGACCATGATTTTGTACACACATGTATTGCAAGTTCTTTCAATCTTAAACTAGGATCCTTGGAAAATTCTGGACTTGGTTTTAGAGAAATACGGTTTTTCTTATCACTGGGAAAATGAACCTTGATATTGCATCGAAGCAAATACCTAAGAAAATAGTAAGAAATATTGTGAATGAGTTGAATTTAACATTTATACCGGTGATCTGTATTATTACAACCTGTTTCTGTTGTCGTTTTTATATTTAATAAGTTGGAAATGGCTTGTATGCACAAACAGTAATTTGTTTACAAACTATACTAACCGTGAACTAAAGAAAGTGACTTGTGTAGCATGTGGTACTTGTTTTCATCTTATTTATTAATTTATTTGTTTATAAACAAAGCACTTTGTTTCAATTAGTAAAGGTCTAGGTAGTGCTGACTAAAGATCACAAAACATGAGAGGTTTTGGAAAAAGTTTTATTGAGGTGAAAGACACTAAGTTTATTTCAAGTCTTTCTTTAAAATGTTCCAGTTGCCTTATAGCTGCAAAGCTTCCAAACAGATTTGGAGTAATTTCCTTTTTGTCATCATCATTGATGCTGTTAACACATATTATTTCAGGTATTACTAGTGATTACTTTGAAGCATTTCAGTACAAAAATGTGGGAAATTTCCAAATTTTACTTTATTTGCAGGCTGCTACACACATGTTAATCTTTACAGGTTTCATTGTATATCCTCTTCTGTCTCTTCATCCTGAGAAATATCTTCTATATGATGAACAGAAGTACCACTAGTAACTGTAATATTTCAACAAAACATGGATTTGATAGGGAGAGGCAAAGAGAGGGAACACAGAGTAAAATACGTAAAGGGTAAGTACAGATATTTTTCTTAGGACTGTTTTCTCTTTAGAAGTAAATGTTCTAAGGAAGTTTTAGTTGGAACTTTCTGTCACTCATTGCAATTGAAGTTACACCTGCATTGAAATGAGCATTTTGCCTGAAACTCCCCAGGAATAGGATGTTACTAATGAGACTACCTTTTTCTAACTTTTTTGGCTGTTGTAAAAGAAGCATCACTTGACACACTATGTCATACACTAGAGATTTTATTTGTTTAATATGTTCCTTTTAAAAAATAATGCTAATTTGATCATAGAGAATCCTATGAAAAAAAGAGAAGTTGTTCTCACCTGAGTGGAACCAGACTCATCAGGGGAGAAATAACTTCCCTGTTGCATAGGAGGAAGGCAGATGACAGAGAGAGGGTGTGGGATAGTACACAGAAGAGAGAGAATTCTGAGAGGCACAGCAAGCAACCAACCATGAAAACAATCTAGGGATCAGATGGACTGTTTAGAGTCTCCTGCAACTCCTAAAATCACCAAGCTAACAGAAATCGAGAGTCGTAGCAACTAGCTGTCCTGCAGGCAGATAAATTCTATTAGTATTTATGCACATTTCATTTAACTGTCTCTTCTTGCCAGTAATACCACATGCCTGTGATCTTTAAAAGCATTACAGGTCAGAAAATCAGGAATCAGATCAGCACAGAAAGCATTAGATATACAGCCAGAGCTTGTATGTGGAGAGTTTGGAGATGGGACAGGGACTACTTCTGTCATGTTTTTCTTAAGCCATACATTTTGATGATGGTGTGTTCTGGAATGCTTCCTGCTGTTTTCTTTAAAGTTCTGTTTACATTTTTAATAGAGGATACATATGAAGACTAAGAAGAAGCAGATTCATACCAGAGGTGCTTCTTCTAGTGAGAAGAAAAGGTTTATGCTTTGGCATAAGTTTGAGCTTTCTTTGGGGCAGTAGACTAGCTACTCATGAGGTTCAACAAGGCCAAGTGCAAGGTCCTACACCTGGGTCGGGGTAATCCCCGGTATCAACACAGGCTGGGGGATGAAAGGATTGAGAGCAGCCCTGCTGAGAGGGACTTGGGGGTACTGATAGACGAAAGGCTGGACATGAGCCGGCAATGTGCGCTGGCAGCCCAGAAGGCCAGTCGTGTCCTGGGCTGCATCAAGAGAAGCGTGGCCAGCAGGTCGAGAGAGGTGATTCTGCCCTTCTACTCTGCTCTGGTGAGACCTCACCTGGAGTTCAGCTCTGGAGCCCTCAGCACAAGAGGGACATGGAGCTGTTGGAGCAGGTCCAAAGAAGGGCTACAGGAATGATCCGAGGGCTGGAGCACCTCTCCTGTGAGGACAGGCTGAAAGAGTTGGGCTTGTTCAGCCTGGAGAAGAGAAGGCTGTGGGGAGACCTGATTGCAGCCTTTTAGTACTTAAAGGGAGCCTATAAGAAAGATGGGGACAATCTTTTTAGTAGAGACAAGAGTGACAGGACAAGGGGTAATAGTTTTAAACTAAAACAGGGTAGGTTTAGGCTGGATATAAGGAAGAAATTCTTTACAATGAGGGTGGTGAAACACTGGAATGGGTTGCCCAGAGAGGTAGTGGAGGCCCCATCCCAGGAAACATTCAAGACCAGATTGGACAGGGCTCTGAGCAACCTGATCTAGTCAGCGGTGTCCCTGCTCGCTGCAGGGGGGTTGGACTAGATGACCTCTAGGGGTCCCTTCCGACCCAAAACTTTCTATGATTCTATGATTCTGTAATAACATTCCTGGTCAATTTATATTGAGTGAAAAAAATGAGAGGGAAAGCAGTGAAGAGATTGCTCCTCTGTCTCTGCCTGCAGCTGTAAGGGGAAGAGAGAACGATAAGAGGGTATTCTCTTATGATCTGTTATTTTACACATAAAATCTTCATTACCAATGGGTAATTCTCCACTAGAGGGAAGTGTCCCCTAGGAATTAACCTTTTTTTTACCGGGAGAACTACTTGCACCTGCTTTAATCACCTATCAGTTTACTTTTTGATAGCCTAAATAGTTTATTTTTTTAAGGCACTTACTGTAAGGCATTATCTAGAGCCCTCTACAATACTTTGGAACTAGATGTAGTGTTTGATCAACCATATTCATACCTACATGTGTAAAACTTTTCCTACCTCTTCCATCCGCAAAATGAAGAATCGTGTTAGCTCTCTTGCTAAAGCAAATTGTGTAAGTACATGATTAAATGCTTATGGACCAGGATCATAGAATCACAGAACAGCAGGAGTTGGAAGGGACCTCTGGGGGTCATCTAACCCAACCCCTCTGACAAAGCAGGTTCACCTAAAGCAGTCTGCACAAGACTGCGTCCAGGCAGGGACCGTGTCCAGGCAGGATCCTTAGGTTGCTTTTACACTAAGGACATCTGGAGGATGCTTGCCCATCTCAAAGCATGGCATGTACCCCTTGTTTCTAGATGCTTAATTCTATGCTGCATTTAAATGAAACCAGTTCCCAGCACCATGCATATTTCTCTGTAAAAGTGTCCTGCTCTTTAAATGGGTGGTATTACAGCAAGGATAGAAAGACTAAAGAAATGCAGCAAAAGGTAATTATTTAGATGTAGTTCTACATTGTAGCTCCAGGTTGATGCTTTACTACTAATAAAATGCACTATTTATGTCAAGATGTAATGGAGGGAAATGCAATTGGACTATTCATTATGAAATACTGTGTTTTCACCCTTGTTCCCTATTATAGCTACAATAACTTTCAAGTATTTTAGGGCTTCCAAATGATGAGCAATGTCTCCTCCACATGGATCTGAACCTCTCCTCTAGCATTATGGAACTCTTACAATTTCCTACGATAACAGGCCGTAGTACTTAATTTAACTGTGTCTTCATCCTGTTTCTTCTGAAATGCATGTTAGTATTCAATTTTGGGTACAGAAAAGGACACAAGGAAGATTTACATGTGGAATTCAAACACATTTTTTATAGAAAACAAAGCATACTAACTTTGCTGATGACTACTTTTTCTCTGTCTGCTTTTCCAAAAACAGTAAATTCCAGAGTTACTGGGAGTGAAATTGTCTTTGAAAGCAACTATATATGTTCGGATATATGCTATTTCATTTAACAGAAGTAACTATTTTTCCTATAAAGTTATTCTTTGTCTGCTGCTTATTACAGAAATCACATTTTTTGTATGTCTGCAGAAATTTATTGAAAAATGTGATGTATATCCAAATCCTATATATCAAACAGCTTTTACAGAGAAGGTAAGTTTTCTCTCTATAACAGTCTGCAAGTTCTATCTGTGGACAGTGTTGTGAAGTTAAATGTGCTTTGGATATTTAAAGGATTTTACTGTAGAATAACTGATTCACACACAAATACTCACGAATTTACATACTGAAGAGGGATCAATATGTTGCAGTGGTTGAAAACTGCTCTTGTTCCATGGGATTTGTTTTCAGGCTAATCAGTCCCATGGTTTATGTCTTCAGAGAGTTATGTGAGTGCTAATGTTGGTACAGAGAGCGGCAGAGTGAATACATCAAGGATCAGCTGGGCTGGTCTTCTGGTGGAAAAACAGTTAAAAGTCATTGGTAAAAGTAGCTCATGATTAAATTATACCTGAATTGGGGTTAGGATGTTTTTACAGGTTGTGATTAATTCCTCCATATTCACATACAATATTGTCATGGGTTGACCTTGGCCAGCTGCCAGATGGCCACCCAACTGCTCTCTCACTCCCCCTCCTCCACAGGAATGACTGCGAGAGGAAATAAGATAGAAAAGCTTGTGGGTTGAGATAAAGGCAGTAAGATCACTACCTGTTACTGTCATTGGCAAAACTGACTTGACTTGGGAAAAGGTAATTTAATTTATTGCTGATTAAAAATAGAATAAGATGCAAAGAGAAAACTAAAAACACTTTCCCCCCACCTTCCCTTCTTCCCAGGCTCAACTTCACTTCTTCATTCCCAACTCTTCTACACCCTCTACCTCAAATGGCACAAGGAGGATGGGGAATGGTGGTTGTGGTCATTCCATAGCAACCTCTCTCTACTGGTCCTTCCTCCTCACACTTTTCCCCTGCTCCAGCATGAGTCCTTCACATGGGCTGCTGCCCTTCAGGTTACACTCACTCCAGTGTGGTGTCTCCAGAGCCTGAAGCTTCCTTCAAAGCAGATCCACCTCCTCTGGTGCAGGGTCCTCCACAGGCTGCAGTGTGGATACCTGCTCCATCATGGTGTCTTCAAGGGCTGCAAGGAAATCTCTGCTGGGGCACCTTCTCTCACCTTGGTGCTCACAAGGCTGTTTCTCACAATTTTTTCTTCTCTCCTTACTGCCTGTGCAGCATTCTGCCCTGTCACACCGCTGATTCATGGGGCGTCTACTCTTTACATGAAAAAAACTGTTTGATTAAATACCTCATTTTGCAAGATTTATTACGATTATGGAGGTCAATTTTCCTTGTGTATACTACAAATCGTTAATAAAGTCAAGGAATCTGCTTTGTCTAATTTGCTACCTAAATGATTTTCTGAAACTGTTCTGTTCTCAAAAAGAGTAACTTGTTTTGGTGTAAATCTTGACATGTTCCATCTTTCTTCTGACTTTTTTTTTGACACAAGCAATGAGCGTGTTTCACAGCCTGTGTGCTGCTGTCCAGCCTCCTTCCCCAAACAGTCCTTGCTCTGGAGCTGCCATGCAGGCTCTTCATTTATTTGTTAGAGTTTATTTTCTCTGAGTAATAGCAGTAGATGTGGCAGGGCCCAGGGAGCACAGGCAGCCCTGCCTTGCCCTCACTGCCCCTGGCCCCCTCTGCGCAGGGCCCAGGAGCCCCATGTCAACTTCAGCCTTATCAGCAGCCCATGTTTAGATGTGGCTCCAGTGGGATGCGGACCCACACCAGTGCCTTGTCTCCAGTCCAAGCCCTGTTTCCTGGCAGGACCCCTGGCGACAGCGCACCCCCTGGAGGCACCCAGGGCTGTTGACAGGCCCTGTTGCCACCACTAGCTCTGCCCACCATGCTTGGGCTGGAGAGTAAAGGCAGGGCCTTGTCTATACCGGGGTCACCCCAGCTTACCTCCTGGGCTCAGCCCCAACCCACCACGATCCCTGACAAGATGATCATGAAGGCACTTCTTTCCCCTGTTTCTAAATATAAGTTTTCTTCTCTAGCGAAAAGTCAGCAAGTTTATTTTGAATATTCAAAAGCAGAATGCACATACTCTGCTGCTGTGAAAGGCAAGCTGCAGAGGGCTGCAGCCAATATGTTTTTGTTTGGATTGTCGTATGCCTGAGGCTTTAATGATGTTTTTGATCTTCTGCCTAGCTGCTTTTCTTTGTAAATTATTTACCAGAAGTTATATTTTTGTACAGGAGAGTAACAAACTGTGCTGCTATAGTTACATGAAGAATATTGTAATTACAAAAAGTTAATAGAGAAACACTACAATTCAACCAACATTTAGCTGGCATTTATACCTTGCAATTGTAGAGCTTTATTTTGGGGTTAAACCCTATATGTGCTAGGTATATTAGATATAAGTGGTGCCTAGTGTAGTAATGAGATAATGAAAAATGTTCTTTCTTCTTGTATCTCATTGAATAACAAAGAGGCAGAAAGCTACAAAATATATGTCTATTTGTAGCTAAATTAGGTTACTGAACACAAAGTAGAGGACCCTGTCACATGGTTTTGGCTGCTTGTATGTTGAGTGGCATGTCCCCAGGCTAATGAAGAGGTAAATATCAGGGAAAAGTCCTTTAATTATATTCTCATTACCTTTGCTTTGTTAATTTTGTTTCTTTTTGTATTTTTTTCCTCCTTTTATAAATTGCAACACTGGAAAAGAAAAGAAAGTAGAGAAATAGGAGAAAAAGCAAACAAAAAACCCCATATAGTTTATAGCTATCATTGATATAAATATCTTTCTCTAGAAGGCATATATATGGGCTACTGCCTTAACATAAGTCATTCACTGCCTTTGTAATGGATGTTGTTCATTATGTTGTTCTCTAAGAGAAAATATATGCAAAGACTGTTACAGAAGATCCTGATATGTTAAGCCTTGTCCAGATTGCAGAGTGGCAATACTGGAATTACAGAAGTGTCTGCGATTCAAGTAATATCTCTTGCTCTTGCTTTTCTCTCACCATTACGTTAGAAGTTAAAAGTGAGGGGAAGTCTTTGTGACACTTCATGCACTTTTGGCTTAAGAGTAGCAATCCTGTCTCTGTAGCTCCCCATGCTCATTGTGTGCAGTACGACCAAGTAGAACTCAACTTCAAGGAAGTCAAAGAGCAACTGGAGATGACCTGTCTTAAGTCCCATTAAGTTCAGCACACAATGTATAATCTCTTAACTGAGAATTAGTGTATTAGTGACAATGAACTGCTTTTTCTCCCTATTCTTTCATTTCTTCACATTTTTTGCGATCAATACATGCATTCAGCAGCTCTAGTGGTCAAGTTTATTGCCTGTAGGAACTGTATATTTCTGCTGCCTGGGCTCCAGATGCAGAGCACAGTTAAATGTGTAGCACACATCTTGCTTCATACGGAAGAGAGTTAATGACTTATAGTTGCTAGAGAATATGTAACATTTGTGTTCTGTCCACAGGCACAGAAATGTCTTATGCTACAATTATACCAATCCCTTTAGAGAAAGCATAAGAATACTTAGATTTATGTGTATATTCCTCATGCTGACATTATTTTTACACTCTTCTCTAAAAAACTAATAAGAAAACTGTTGACTATCATTTGGGAACAGATCCTTGACTGACAGGAATTCTTGTGGTACTCTGACTTTTGATGATGGTGCTTCATACCTGCTCTTCATCCTGCACTGATATTCTTTTTACGTGTTCTCTGGTTTTCCTATCATTTTCTGAATTTCGGTTCTATTCTGTATTATTTTGAATCAGGGATAAAGTTGACAGTTGTAATCTTCCCAGCTTTGAATGCATACAACCTGCAAACAACCATCTTGAAAAGAGAAAAGAAGATAAGAATGTTAAAGAAATAATGTATAAAAATAGACAATATTAATATATAAAATACACAAATAATACATAAAAACAACAAAACCAAACCACACCCAAAAAGTTGAGGATTATTTAACTCATGTTTTGGGTTTTTTTCTGTCACTAAAGTTGATGAAAACCAGTGAATAGGAAAATGATATGAAGAAATATCTTCAGAAAACATCAGAAACTTGTGTTCCCAGAAGTGAAACTGTAACAGTTTTCCTACAGATTTGCATTTTATGTATTTCAGAGGTTACTATACTAATGAACTGTTTTTTCATTTAACTTCTGATACAGAGCTATGATCTTTCTTGATGGTTAGAATTCACATTACTACAGGCTTGTGGCTACAGTAATTTATGCATTCTTGTTTGTGAGTATTACAACACAGTGTTAGTTTATGGCTAAAAATGTTTTTTACTTAATTGGAGTAATGTTTTATAATTTGAATCATATTGTAAGTGATGCCTTGGTTTTGTATTTAGAATAGAGGAAGTGAAGTAGTGTTTACAGTCTTACAATATATATCACACATTTCTGGGTTGCAACATGGTCTTAATAAGAAACGCGTATTTGAAGCTGATGCTGCACTATAGCTATGGAAAAAAACAAGTACTACATGAATGGAACCTATTAAAATATCATTTCCAAGACACTTCAATGGGACAAGGCAGAAGGCTATTTATTTTTTGTATTTTATTTTACATATTTTTTTAATATGCTACTGATTTATTTCTGTTTCAGTGGCAGACAATATAATTTACTGAATATTTCCAATGGACCCTTATCCTCTCCTATCAGATCTATCTAAGCAGATACTATAGATGTTTTCTTGTTATAGGTGGTGTTTTCTACTTTTTTTTCCAACAGAGTATCATAAATACTGCATATCTAACAGTTTTAAACTTAAGTGAAAATCAGTCTGACTGTGGAAACAAGCTCTAATCTCTTCCTTTAATTTAAGTTATGTAAAAATGTACACAGCAGCAGCCAGACAGCTTCATTTGCCTAATACACAGAGGAAACAACTACAGAGTTACATCAGAATTCAGGTCTTGTGGTCTCAGCCCTCAGCTGTTTTAGTGAAAAGTAGTAATAATAATAAATGTGAAAACATAAGCATAAAGTGCTTGCTGTGTGGGCAGGTTATAAATCAAGATTTTGTGTGCTTTGGTGAAATAATGACAGAAATAGTAATCTTGTGGCACTCATTATTTTAAGTGTTCTGAAAAATTCATGCATAAACAAATGTCTTAAGTATGCACATAATCTAAAAGATCCCTATTGTGGTAAAAATCATACAGCACTATTATTTAAATACCTTTTTACTTTGGGAAGAAACCCTGTTAAAAGCCTGATCTGTTAAACATAATCAGTTGTGAAAAAACTGAGGCACGCTGAACTGAAGAATGATGGACTGTCATCATCATCATAGGGTTTTGCTATACCACTGGTGGTTTTCAAAGCATGTATGTCATTAAGGTCTGAGAAAGAGAAAATGTGACGCTTTTTCATATCTGTCAACATAGTAAGTTATCTTAATTAATGCCATTTTTAAGACCTGATTGCTGAAAAGGAAGAATGACAGATTTGATATTTTCCAAATGTAACTAAAATATCAGAATGTTTTACTTGTGGTATTCAAGTATTTTTTTATCAGAATTCATGTGAAAACCATAATGTTAGTATTCTAAATCTGGATCTTTCTGTTTCATCCCTTCAATTCTTGTCCCAACTTGTCTAATTCTAAAGATTTGAGGTTAGTGACTAAAAAAATCAGCCAAATAATTCAAACTATTTTGCAAATATTATGTAATGAAGTACTGCAGTTAAAATTATGTACTGTAATTTTGTATTACCATTTTAATTGACGTATTTTACAGTAAGATACAATTCTTGCACAGTGTTTGATCTGAAGAATGGATGTTCCCAGGCCGCTCATTTGCAAGTCAATAAAATTCAGTTCCATTCAAATATAGCTAATAGTTGAGCTGTTGATAAATGTCATCAGCATACCAACATGCTTTACACAATCATGCATATGGCAACAGAATTGTTTGGATATCAAAGGCAAAACAGAACCGTTGCAGAGTATGTAGCAAAACTCAAAACCGATAAACTTCACTGCGTATAAGGATTTATTCCAAACATAAAACTTCAACCATATTTCCTGAAAGACTTCTCAGGTTTCTGCCCTTCCAATTTCAGGCATGCTGGCTGTCAAGACATTGTTTTCTGACTTAGCATTTGGAATTCATAGGATTCAGAGATCTGCCCAACTTCATTAAAAATACACAAATCACTCGAGACTTTTACTGACTGTTATGCCAGTCTTCAGGGTGTGGCTGTATTCTTCTGGCTACTCCAATGTGACATCTGAGAGGCAGCTATTCCTCTGGCAAGTATGAAAAAAGTGCTTCTGAGAGAGAAGTTGGAAAAAATGTGACTTTAAATCTCTTAAAAGAATAATTCCTTTTGTGGTGGTGGAATAGGAACTGCATTGGATGAAGAGCATACTCTCCTGCACTATAACGATTATGTTATGCTCAGCTCCCTGAGACAGAATCTTTATTACCTTAAAATACATAACTAATTTCACTATTTCAGTACCTAATTTATATATTCTCATGACAACATTTTTTTTCTGGATAGAAGAGGGCTTTTTATAATCAGTTGTCCATACTCCCCTGGCGCCCTTGAAATAGTAGAAACACATTCCAGTGTGTACTAGCAAGGAACAAAAAAAAAAAAAGACATTTTGAAATCTTTTTAGAATAAATTATTAATTCTTTTCCCTTTCTTCATACCTCTAAGCCCTTGCAGCCTAACCGACTACTTTGAAAATTCTTTTTTCCTTAAACATATAGTGTAGAGTTGGAACTAATCATTTGACGAACTTCAGCAAGACTACAAGCAAATAAATACTGTGGAACCCAGTAAAATAGTTCAAAAAGCACAGAAAGAGAAAAAAAACTTTAAAAACAAAATTAGTTTCTTAGTCACTTTCTAGTTATCCAGAAATGCCTTTAGAAGTTACTTGAAAGAACTGACTGAGGTTCTGTCTACATGAAGGTAAAATCCAGATGCAATCTGTGTATAGGATCGCATACCCCTCTAATGCATCCCTCTCTATTGCATTTTGTGGCTGAAGACACAAAGTTTGCAAATACTCTGTTTAGCCACTAAACTCTCTTTGGTAAACTTAGACTTGGTCTACATGATAAAGTAGAGTTGGTATACCTGTGTGATATGAGTGTGATTTAAACTCATTTAAAAAGAAAATAAATCTTTATACTAGTAACAGCCTTAGGTTAAAAAAAAAGTAAAACAAAAAAGACATCTGTTTTACTACAACTCACCCCAGATTTCTTAATATTTTTTTTCAATACAGGAGTACACTGTAAGATAAAAGCTTACCATTACAACTGTATCAATACTATCAAGTTCTGCTCTTTTCACTACAGCAACATACTGAAAAGGAAAAAAAAAAAATAAGAGCTGAAATTTTTAAAGAAGCACAAGACACTCAAAAGTTGTTTTGTTTTGATTTTGTTCCTATCATGAAGCAATAGTGCACAGGGATGAAGAATAACTGATTAGACAAGAAATTCTTCGTTCATTTATTTTTGGTCTCCAAGATCCTTTTTAATAAAGGCAGATCCTGTAAGGGGAAGAAAATACAAAATCAACGGTCCTTTCCGCTACTCTTTTGGCATTGTATTCTTTGTGAGGAGGTGCTCACCAGCTATGTCTATATTACTCTTCTTTTTTCAAATTTTTAAAAGCAGTACTTAAATTTTTAAGCAAATTCCTTGGTTATTTTTACTTAATGCACCTTATCTTGTTCCACATTGTAGTAATTTAGTCCATGCCAACTAGATTCCTTCTGGAGCAAGTTAAACCAGAGTCTCCTTCAGTACACATCAAATGTTCCTAAGCCTGTGAGAAAACATAAGGGTCTGAGGTGACGACTTGTTCTTCAAGTGGCTGCAAGATACATGCCTGGTAAGGTGTTTGGTGTGGGGAAAAAACCCTAAATCTGATTCTGAACTTAAAACTTCAAACTGTATGTAACACAGATATAGGGACATTTGTACCAGCTGTTTCTAAATACTTTCTTGTTCACAGAATCAAAGAATGGTTGAGATTGGAAAGGACCTCTGGAGGTCATCTTGTCCAACCCCCCTGCTCAGGCAGGACCACCTAGTGCCTAAAGTTGCCCAGCACAATGTCCAGATGCCTGTTTGAATATCTCCAAGGAAGGACACTCCACCACCTCCCTGGGCAACCTGTGCCACTGCTCAGTCACGCTCACAGTAAAAACATTTCTCCTTATGTGCAGACAGAACCTCCTGTGTTTCAGTTTGTGCTCATTGTTTCTTGTCTTATCACTGGGCACTACTGATAAGAGCCTGGCTACATCTTTTTTTATAAAAATACTCTTCAGGTATTTGTACATATTGTTTAGATCCTCCTGAGCCTTCTCTTCTCCAGGCTACAGTCCCAGCTCTTTCAACTTTTGAATTATATTTCTCTTTCCTGCCAAAATATCCTGATTAAACAGACAGTACATGAACTTTAAGGCAGATTCACATTTGCTTCTCCCCCGCCCCGTGAAGATCCAGAGATGTTAATTAAAAGCATTATGCTGAAATGAGTCATCTTGTACAAAACAAGCCCTTCATTAATCTGTAGAATGTTACCAAATAGATTTTCCTTTATCAGACCAAAGGAATTTGTAAGTGGAAAGTGTTGAAAGACAGAAAGCTAGACAATAAAAAATAACGGTAAGAAAACCAGTTTCAAAAATTTTACAACCCATTATGCCCCCAAAAGCGATGCTGTTCACAGTGAGTTACTGCATACACTTAGTGTATTGGAGAAATCACAACTCACCTGCAAAGTTGAGTAGGTAAAACAAATTAATCAAACACGTATTAGGAACTAAAAATATTCACCAGTAATAATTTAAATATTTAATCATAGGACCATAGAATCATAAAAAGCATGGAATGGTTTGGGTTGGAAGGGACCTTGAAAATTGTCTAGTTCCAACCCCCCTGTCATAGGCAAGGACACCTTCCATTAGACCAGGTTGTTCAAAGCCTCATCCAGCCTGGCCTTGAAGTCTTGCAGGGAGGGGGACTTAGAACCTATAGCCTACATTAATTAATTTCAGCGGAGATGAAGATAAAAATCCTAATGTCTTTTCTATCATTTTACCATGGCCTGAGATCAACTTGTCTTCCAAATATGGAAAAGCTATGTGATGTAGTCTATGTGTTTTGAAATTAATGAGAGAAGCAAACCATATTGAGCCTGTAGCTGCACAATGTGCTAGTTTGTACACTTTTCCATATAATAACCATATTTGACTCAATCTAGCTAAAATAAAAAGAAATCTCTTTCTCGTGCTACAGTCTTGCTAAATAAATCTTTATTAGGATTTTTTTTCCCTTCTACAAATACCTTTGCAGTATGTGTTCTGGATTCCCCTACCAACTCGAGTACTTTGCTTATTCCTCAGAAGATACATTCAGTCCCCTTTTACCCTATAATACAAGAGAAATATTATCTCATTTCAATGTTTGCTCATGTAGTATTAATGTAAGAATAAGGCAAATACAATTGATATTTAGTTCTGACTTTTCCTGGAGCTGGATGGGTCACCCTAATTAACTGCTGTTACTGCTTACCTGTGGTCCCTTTCTAATGATGGTATTGAACCACAGGAAAACTTTTAGTAGGTATGAGGTAGTTCTCTACAGCTGTTTACGTTTTCAGCCACAATATGAAAGATCAAGTGTTTTATATACACAAAATAATTCAATCACTCCCTAGTTGTTATCACAGTTGAGGACTTTTAGATCATTATGTTTATACTACACTATTGGATTTGTAAAGGTGAATGACATTTTTCAACTAGTAAAAGGCTATAAGTTGCATATTTTACTAGCTATAACTGTTTAAAAAGTCAGTTGCATGCCCATGTTGTCTATAAACACTGCTGTTATAATCTTTATGTGGGAATGCTATTGAACAGATTTTTGTTCCTTTTAATTAACCCCCATTTCTCTGCTAAGTCAAAGCTATTATTTCTCCAAATAAATGCTATCTCTTGTGGACTAAAGAGTTCATTTTAAGTATACATGAAATTTTACTTTAAAATGTACTAACAGCAATGTCGTAAATAGTCCTTTACAGTGACACAGAGCTGCATCATAAATAAGATTCTAACATGTTAGCTGATTCAAATTTTGAATTCCCGCACCATACTTGTATTTTTCTTTATCAATTGTCATCTGAGGTCTATTTAGCATTGTGAATGTGAGTGTTTTACTATATGAAGCTATAGAAGTCAAGACCACTTATCAAATTTGCTTCCCAAGTTCTGAGATCCTGTAGGTAAGATTCATGATAAGTAGGCATGTGTCTCTCCTACTTTGAGTTGTGCCACTGCACACAATAGAATGTAAAAATAGTACTATGTTGTGTTTTCTGTGCTAAGAAAAATACAAAAATTCTAAATTTAGGAAAAACAAATATTCTGCTTCTCAATAAATCGGCTCACCTAACATTAGTGGTCCTGTATAAAAATCCATTTTGAAAAACGGCTTTCTGGAAAACAGCACAAATATGAACATAAATTACGGCTCTTTTAGTATAACTTGTCTCTACTTGCTGAAAGTAAAAATCTCCAAATATTAAGCATTCCTGTATTTCTATTTTCTTCACTGGATGGGAGACAGGAAAAGAAATGATCTGGGCTGCTAAACATCTCTCTCCTCTGTCCATAAAGATTCTCTGAAAGGCACCTCTCCACCCTGTTGAGCATGGAGCCAGGGTCAGAATTTCCCAGTAATATCCTACATGTGACCAGAATTACTCATTTTTGCAAAATTTTGGACAGTATATTGTTCTTTTAATTTGCTTCTAATACAATGTCTTACCCTGTCAGATTATGTGCCATTACTAATATGTCAAAAGACTGTAAAACAGTAATGAAAAAAAGCAGCTGTCAATACTTGCTTAGAATGTATGCTAGACAGTTCTTTTCTGAAATATTTTTTTCATTTTGGAGAAATCTTCTTGTGTGGAATATACTTGGTCTGCAAATCCACAAAAAAAGTATTTTCCTGAACAAGTATTTTCTATCATAAATCTGTTCTGACTATTATTTTGCAGCAATATTTTTCAACAAATATACTGAAAGAATGTTCAAGTTACAAATGCCAGTACAGCAGGTTTAGGGAAATCCAGTTTATTACTCTGTAAGTATGTTATAATTCAATAAAGTGCCCACAAATTATTTTCTCCATAACGTTGTCCTCAGTCACTTGATGTAGTGGCTTTCCCCTTCATTGCCTACAAATTCTACAGAGCAACCAGGCAATTTTCTAGTGTGGCATCTGGTGTCCTAAACTCGGCAAATGTTGCTTTTAAAAAATCTCTCTCTTCTACATCTAAACAGGATTTTATCAAGCTGAATTGGAAAAACATTTCTTACTATGATTGTCTTTTATCACCCTGTTCCAGTTCATAGGAGGTCATGCTTTGGGGATTAAACTCACCTCTTCCTTTCTTGATACCCCGAGGTCAACTGACAAAACTCAAAGAGCAGCATGTAGGCACTGGAGTTGTCTGAAGTCATGTTTCTCCACACGATCCACCTCCTAAACTCTGGGCAATATGGCAATTTCAGACATTTTAGATAAATAAGGATATTTATTTAAAATATATATATCTTCCAGTATATTTGATGAAAAATATTGCTGCAAAATATTAATCAAAGCAGTTTTATAATAGAAAATACTAGTTCAGCAAAATACTTTTTTTTTACGTTGTCTTTGGCATGGGGACCAAAAAATCTTCCCGTCTTACAGACATTCTCAAGACCCATGGAACAGTACCTTTTATGTTAAACCTATATACATTCTCTATTAACTCTTAACATCTCTCAAACACAACCTAAGTTCAAAGTTTGTTAAAGCAGTTGTATGCTCTGACACAGAGTTTTGCAGATAATTTTCTGTGAAGTGAAAATGTAGGTTCTCTACCCTGGCCTTGACAATACTATACATTGCCTTACTGCTCTTTGTTCAGGAGCTGGTTGCTTTCTCATATCTAACACATGCCTGACCCCAACTCATCTGAAGATGCACTTCTATGAGAAGGACCTCAAAACACTGAAAAGTCTCCACCAGGGCCTGGTAAAAAATCAGGCGAGGTCCCAGCAGGACCTGAGCTTTGGCTGTCAGGTTATCCAAGGCACCTGCAGGGTTGGCAGCCTGTTTGTTACAGAACAAGCAGCTGTCCCTAACTCTCTTCACAGCAACCATGAGGCTAAGCTGCCTGAATGTTTTTTGCCAAGACTACCACCAGCAGCTCTTGGAAAGCAGTGCCAAACACCATGTAATGGAAAGGCCCTGGTAGGCTCAGAATCATGAAAGCTTGCCATTGTGCATCCCCTGCCACATACACATACATGCAGAAAATGCTGGTTTTTTCCATGTGGAGTTGGGCAGGGGAGGAATGTTGGGGAAAGAAGAGGAGACGCTGTGAGCTATGGCCAGCTCACAGGTCAAGAGCCGTACTGTTCTTGTAACTAGTAGTGTGTGCAAATCAAACAGTATTCCAGAGATAGTGTTTTGGATTTAGTCACAGTATTGATAAATTAAATATGTATCTTTTTTTATTTAGGTCCTTTGTAGATGAAGGCATGGACACACTGGGCCAGTGAAAGGATGGGTCTGGGTCCACAGCATCACAGGAAATGTTTGGTGTACTTTGTGTACCTCTACCTGAGATCTTGTGTGTTCAGTCTTACTGATTAGCCAGTAGTGGACAGCATTGGTATACATTAAAAGATAGTGTGTCTGGCAAAGACAGCCTCTCCTGCTTCCTGGGCAGAAGAACATGGGTGCAGGAGTGGGAAGACACCAGTCACACCCTTGAATAGCCATTACCACTGCTGCAATCCATGCAGTGCAGCAGGGAGTGCTGGGATGGGTTAAGCGCTATCTTGGGCAAGAGCAGTATGGCACCTTTCCGTTCCCCAACCTTTGGTGTTATGACACAGCATGCTTCCCTGTCTGAGGGTGCCAACCCACATGGCTGGGACCAGCCTATAAACCAGGCAGGAGCTGATGTGAGGCGCAGCCCACAGCTTCCCTGGAAAACATGTCTGTGGCTCCTGATATCTGCTCAAACGCACTGGGATGGACAAAAAGCCACAGCACCAGTGGTTGCTCCTTCCTGTGCCGGGGAACCTCTCACACACGGGACCCTCGGCCAGCTGTAACATGGCCACCACTGACCTGCCACCCACCACGACATGGCAGGGTGTGGAGAGGGTGGCTTTTGCCACTTCTGTTGGATCACTGTTGTCCTTACCCTGCTCAGGCAGAGCTCAGCCTGAGGGCACAGGCAAAGAAATGTAGGTGTCTAAGCACCCGGGAGCATTCAGGTCCTTTGTGTGCTTGCCTGTGATTAGCTGTCCTATGCATGAAAGTGGCAGATAAGACATACGACCTAGAAAAATGTTTGCTGTTCGGGATCAGCCAGGTATCAGGATATGCAAGGGCATCTCAAATTGAAAAAAATATTTATTTTAATTCCAGTTTTGATAGCCAGCACTGCATTCACTCTGTCTACAAACACACTACACATCTAGATGCACAGAGCAGGATTCAGGTATCTGAAAATAGACTCTATGGCATGATTTCAGGTTTCTTGAGGAGTCTCACCCAAGAACAACACAGTCTGGAAACAAATTCTGTGTTATATTGGTCTGCTTTGCCTAGATGTCCCAAATATCCCACAAATACCCAAATCACAGCATTTTTTTGTCTGTTGGTAGCTGAATGCTCTCTCTACAGACATCCTGAGGTATCCTACCATTCCAAGATGTCACTTTGCAGATCTCCCATAAATCCTCTGTCACACATGACAGCTCTAAGCAGATATCTCGGATATTCTAGGGCATCTAGAATGTAGATACATTTATGCTTTTTAATTTCTGTGCTACATTTAGATATCTAAATATATCTGTCTACAGTGTGGTACTGAAAGATACAAGAGAGATTTAATTTTGTGCTGGACAAGTTACAACTTGTCTGGACTATTTTAGACCTGTCTTTCAGGATGGGATCAACCCGGTCCTAGAAATGATGGTTTTCTTTTGTACTTTGGGACTAGAGATGGGCCCTTTATTTCGACAGGTGGATCATTTCATCTCACAAGCTACAATTGCATGAATAGATGCCGAATTGCTTATTACAGTATTCATATCACATACATATATACATACATACAGCTACATCTTGTTGCAGTCTGTGTATCTTTCAGAATCTCGTAAAAATATGCCTGTCCAATTGCCTCATGAAAAATAACTTTGCAGTAGCTCAGTGTAATACCTTGCAGGAAGGAAAGATTATTTTAAAAAACAAAGGATTTCAGTCTCGCACTCACAGTCTCGTACCCACCAGCACTCCAATGTGTGCAAGCAATCTGCTGAGCACTTGGGCACGAAGACACTTTTATCTAGGCAGTCTGTCCAGGGTTGCTGCAATACCATGGAGGATGAAGGGGCATCAGTTTTCAAACCCCTCCCCACACTTTCTGGGTTCTGCTTAGGAGTGTGCTGGTTTTGGAGATGTCTCAGAACCCTAAATCGGGGGATGACAGTGGTTAATCTCTTTGTCCTGTCCCACATTTGTGAGTTACCAGGATTTAATGACTGTGTCTATTTCAGATCTGGTTGTCCTGATAATTTTCAGGTAGATATGTCCTAGTTTCTCAATGACCTGCTGCTGCAGGTGTCAGCAACACATCATTTTTGTAGCCCTTCTACACTCATATCAATATGAATATTGATACTACAATTTTACAGAGTCCTAGAAGTTTCCTGGGCTTCTGTTCTCTTATATATTGCAGACTGTTTGGTAGCTACTGGCAAAACTTCTGCCTTTTAGGATTCGTAACTTTTCTTCTCAAACATCTCCCAAGCTCCTCCTGTATTTCACCAATACATTGTCATAAAATTTCCACTTTCCTGGCCCAGAGCTACGAATGAAGATTGCAGTTCACTTCCTCCTATGCAACCATTTTTGTCTTTAAATTCTAACCTAATGCAATTTTCATATGCTATATCTCCGTTTTATTGGATTCTTGTGAGCTTTGTGATGTGCCTTCCCACTTTCTCATTCTCTGTTATTCACCTCACATTATCCATTTTTATCCAAGACTGGAAAAAACTTTAAGAAGCAGAAAAGGCACACACCATTGCTAGGACAGAAGCACTCTTTTTGTGCATTGTCATCATACTTTCACTGACTGTCCTGCTGCATATTTATGAAGGGCTACCTCTCTGGCTCATCTGAACTTGACCAGTTATAACAAAGATGGCAGCTGACGTCAGGTATACATATTCATCCAGGTTCTGCTGTGAATCATTTACAGTTGGGGCAGCAGCTGACTTTCTCCTGAGACTAGCAGCCAAGTGATCAATGCTACATGGTTAATATGAAATTCAGTTCCAAAATTCTCTGTTATGAGAAAATCGGGATGGTTGAAGAAAAGCTGAGCTGTGCAAGAATCGGGCAGAAATTTTAACGAAGTTCACCTTGGTAAGAAGAAAATTTTTCTCTACAATTCCATCACAGAAAATGTTTCTTATGATGTTAAACATTAAAATGGAATTTAGAAACACAAGCACTTTGTATTGTCAGGCTCACATTCTGTTAGTAACATCTGGAGAAAAAAAATATTTCATAATAGGAAAAAAATAAGCTGTTCAAATACTCCATGTTGAGATCATTACGTTTATTTAGAAAGTTGTTCCGGAACTAGCTGTGTTTTGCTTTTCTTACTTTCTCTCTGCGCGACATAATGAGATCCCTGTAGTCGAGTTGCTGCCCTTTCTCCCATAGGTGTTAGACCCTCCTTTTTTTTCCTGAGTTCCAGCAAAAGTTCCCTGTTCCGCTAGGCTCGTCATCTTCCCTGCTGGTTCTGTGTCACATGGGTACAGCCTGCTCCTGTGCCTTTAAGACTTCCTTTTTGAAGAATGTCCAGCCTTCTTGGACCCCTTTGCCCTTTAGGATTCTCCCAAGGGACTCTCTCAACCATTGTCCTGAACAGGCCAAAGTCTGTCCTCTGAAAGTCCATGGTGCTGATAAGGAATACATTGGTAAGGCAGTGGTAAGAAGGACATTGTGTTGCTGGAGCATGTCCAGAGAAGTAAAGAAGCTGGTGAAGGGTCTGGAGAACAAGTCTGATAAAGAGTGGCTGAGGGAACTGGGGCTGTTTAGTCTGGAGAAGAGGAGGCTGAGAAGAGACCTTATCACTCTCTACAGCTACCTGAAAGGAGGTTGTAGTGAGGCAGGCGTTGGTCTCTTCTCTCAAGTAACTAGCAATAGGATGAGGGAAAATGGCCTCAAACTGCATCAGGAAGGTTTAGGTTGGACCTTAGGAAACCTTTCTTTACTGAAAGAGGGGTCAAGCATTGGAACAAGATGCCCAGGGAAGTGGTGGAGTCACCATCCCTGGAGGTGTTCAAAAAGCATGTAGACGTGGCACTTTGGGACATGGTTTAGCAGGCGTGGCAGTGTTGGGTTGATGGTTGGACTTGATGATCTTAGAGGTCTTTTCCAACCTTAATGATTCTATGATTCCATGATTCTATGATTCTGTCATTATATGATTCTATGATTTTCTGTGATGGGTTCAAAATGGCCACTCATGGATGGCGGCTCTGTGTGCACTGTGGGCAGCACTGAAGGAGTGTCTTGCAGAGGTTTCCTCTGCAATGTGGGAGCAGGTCCCATCAGGTGCCTGATGGACATGACAGCTGGTACACGACAGTGCATGGGTGTGCCTTGTGTGCCGCCCGTGACGTGTCGTATCCAGAAAAGCTTATTATGCAGAAGAGGACAGGACTGCGAGCTGTGATGGGAAAGAGTGAGGGTGTGACAGGCAGACCACACCACCCTATGAGGTCTGACAGCCAGGAAATTTACTGGAGAGTGTCTTGATACCTGTGGATGCTCCCACCATGCTGGGTAGGGTAGGCATATCTAGCATGGTATAGCGTGGTGGAAAATTTGACTCCATGACATTGCAGAGAATGCAACGGGAGAGCACGCCTGCAGCCACAAGGAGTAGCATCCACATAATGCTTTGTGAAACAGATATTAAAATAATTTATTAAGCATAGGGACAAAAACTTTTCTGTTGGACTTATATCTCATGGTCAAGATGCTGATAAACTCTTCTTTCTATGACATGACCATCCAAGATGTATGAGTACTGCTTCATGTGATTATCGTAAGTGGCAAAAAGTGTGTAGGCTTTTCAACCAGAACTATTTAGGCTCTGCACAATATTCAATTTGTTATAGACTGAAATTTTTTGTGGTTTTGAATTCAATGGTATTGTCAGACTGATAAAATGTCTGCTCTCTGCAAATAAACTTTCTAGTGGTATTAGCAATTTTTAGTAAGGTCTGTCTCTGTCAATTCATACAACAAGCTCAGCTAGGCAGACTGGAACAAAATGAGTATTTTCTGGAGGTGAATTAATTTCCCTGGAGGTTAGTGGGCAGATATGTGTGAACAATAGGAATTTTGCTCTTTCCCTCTTCACTTTAAAACCTTGTCTGCAACTAGCACACACATCCCACAGAAGGAAAATTTAGAATGTTTGCTCGGTTCAAGTTGGTAAACAAGTATTTTGTAGTCATGAGATTTAGCACGGAATTCTGGGAATAAAGAGATTTCATAAACCAGCCAGGTTGGCTGTCAGACATCTACTTATATAAGAAGAGATTTGGGGTATGAAATGACAATTAATGGGATTTTGTAAACAAAAAAATTTGGAGTGGCTGTGTTGTACCTGCGTAACTTGCAACCACTTTTTCAATCTCAGTTGGCAATGTATTTTGGACTTCTGAAGTGCAGTAATATCTCTAAAAAGACATCAGTAGAAAAAAAGTCATAGAAGAAGAGCGAAGCAGACTTTATGTTAGATTGAGTTATGCTTGCCTACTTGCCTGTACAAAGAAAAGGTGATGAAATTAGTCATATTCATAACATCTACAACAAGAGAAGTAGTAGCAGGTATATTGAACTGTGAGGCTTAATCTGTATGGGGTTCAACGCTTGCTCAAACAGCATTTTCTGCTCCTAGGATGCCAGTTTAACTGTTTCATGGCAGGTTTTTTAACAATCTATAGACAATTCTGCATACATAAGATACTTCAGAGACTGCTGGTTTGCCTTCTAGAACATGATAGAAGTACTCTGTTTTACTTTGTTTTACATTTGAAATTGGTAGGATTTGTCAGAGAGGTAGAAACTACAGCAGGTTGCCTACATCTGTTAAAAGCAGTACTTGGCTCTACCTGTCTGTACATTGACCTCTGGAGGTAAGAAGCACAGAAAATGCTATCGTAGCACAGCTCGGATGGGCTGCTACTGACCTCATGTCTGGAATCTCCCAGCTTTTTATCATGGTAACCATGACCTGAGCATCTTTTTTACATTAGGCCAGCTTATATCAGGCTTATTGGTCAATAGAGGAGAGTAAAATGTAGCGGAAAGAAAAAACTTCGTAGAAGGAATCATAATTGAATTAAATTCTATTGAATGGAAACAGCAATACAGAAAAAGGACAAGAAAAGTAGAAGCAGTGTTTGGAGACAAACAAAAGGAAGAGCAATATAGTAAAATTAAAGATTTCTGTTGATGTGGGAAGAACAATGAAGGCAACAAAAAATATCATTATAGAGGTACAAGTGTACAGATTCCTATGAAGGGACAGTAGATGAGCAAAGTATAAGACATATGACAACTATGCAGTTAATGAAAGATATGGAAAATAAGCATTTAAGCGAATAATTAGCAGCTAATCAGCCAGGCAATTAAGCAATAGTATGCATTGTCTTACGGCTCCTACTTGTTCCACTAAATTTAGGTAGAAAGAGCCTTAGCTTCTTCTTACATACCAAAGTACCAAGCCTCCAGTTCAGTTCGCATTAGGAAATAAATAATAAAGAAGGGAATTCAATCCAAGATCTTTTAAAAGTAAAACTCATTTACAGTAAATGAAGCAAACAGAATGAATGAGCTCCTAACAGCTGGTTTAGTTTAGATGAGTTCTCTCTGTTTATAAGCAACACATTGCTGGGATTAGGGTGGTGAAGCATGTGGTAGATAATGGGAAATGGTAAAACTCATGTAATGGTATTGTATTACAAACATTGTGTACACTAGCACAAAGCATGACAGAAACCGAAAAAGTGTCTGAGTGCAACAGTGAAGTTTCCCTGATTGATGTGATTGCTGTTAAAAGACTAATGAATAATAGCAGTAAATATGATGGTAAGTATATGAGGAGTAGTTCGCACTGCATATAAAGTACCTTCAAAATCTTTCAAAGGATTTTCTGATGCAAGTGTGTTTCTTTTCCTTCCGAGTTCATGTTTAGTGGCCTGGTATATAGTTGAAATATTTTAAATTATTAGATCGATTGGCCTAAAAATATGACTGCCATGTTTTCCATAGAGCTGTTATTTTAAAATTACTTGGGAAAATAACTTCAGACAATCTCATACTGTTAATTAGCCACTTACGATTTTTTTTTTAAAGATCACCTGTAAATGCTGTGAGTGCCTAAAACATACATGAGATTAAAAGTACTGGAGATCTAAACTGACCAGAGTAAAAATCAGAATCTCATTTTTTATAACATGAAGGCAGATAGAATTTTTTTTCATGGTAACACATCGACATAATTCACTATCAGTCATACAGCGCCTGCTTCATCTTCTGGAGTTCTCCTCATTAAGTCACAAATCACAGCAGTCACTACAAATAACAAACCTAGTGCATATTACATCTTAAAATAAGCTCTCTGTGAAACCAAATCAATCTCATGGTTTTGTATTGTCACCATAATAAATGCTCCAAGTCACATGATTTAGATAAAAGTGAAAATGGTAACTCTAAGTATTTTACTTACAAATAAATTATACTCCTAGCATGATTATCTTTCCTCTTCTGGATATGTCAGCTGATAGGAAAGAACAGGTGGAAAAGAGATTGAATTCAAACTTAGTTTACTTAAAAATTGCAACAAAGCAGAATGACAGTAATCAGCACAAACAGGCAAGACAACTGGCCCAGGTATATACTTGCAATGACAAACAAAGCCAGAGTCAAAGAAACTTTGAATAGCTAACGTGTAATAGCTATGGTCCTCAAATTTGTCATGATTATGTTTGTTTCAAGGACAGGACTAGTAACCCAGAGTTTAACAGCATTTAGAGTTTCATTTTGCCCGCGGGGATATATGCCTGGCATGTTTTTGCATACATTTTGTGGCAGTGAATTTTTTGTCAAAACATTAATCTCAGAGGTCTGAAAGGCGCAGAGGATTTGCTCAGTTTCTAACTATCACCGCCCAACCATTTATTTGACTTCATAAAATCAACCCCTTAGCTCAGACTAATAAAGCTGCAAGCCGTAGAGCAATTTTTTCCAAATTTCAAGCAAATAGTTCTGGTGAAATTTCAGCCTAGTATTTTTTAAGCTCATACATATGGATAGGTGGAATTGAAAGAAATTTTCTTTTCAAAAATATGGAAAAGCTGATATCTAAAGCTTAAATACTGTCATGGCGTGCTTCATTAGAGAGAGAAGCCCAGAACTTTTGTGAATAAAGATACAGTCTGAGATGATTGGAACTGCAAGAATAAGAGTGAAAAAATCCTTCTTAAATTCAAAAATAAGGTGTGATAATCTGTTGTGGCAGTAAAGCACCTTCCTTCTGATTTCCTCAAAGCATTCCTGAACTATTAAGGAGCTCCAAGGCTTGTCTTTGCAGCTCAGCATGATGCTCTGTGGTCCCACCACAGAGGTCCAAGCAAGAGCGGTTCTGGACAGGCACAATAGTTCAATTTGCAAAAGCTGTACAACTGCAGTAGCATGGTCTGACAGTTATGCTGTTTAGCTGCATGTCCCAGTAGAAATAATTAGCTTCACATTGATACAACTGTGCTGTACTTGTTGCCATTAGTACTTTGTTGAGCACTAGCTCAGAGTTATCCCCAGTTGTCTGCTTTATGACACAGAACCTACTCTTAATTTCTATAGTCTCCAGACAAAACAAGTGCAATAATAATTGAGAAGCCAAGGCACAGGAGTAGGAAGGATTGCACCGAGGACAGGTGACAAACGCAAATTACTAAACCTGTGAGAGCTTTAGTCACTTCTGTGACTTGCAGATAAGTCCACATTTCAAGTTTTTACCAACAGCGATCTTAGCACTGTAGCTATGTTTGTATGTTTATGGAAACTAAATTAAAAAGGCCAGTACAATAATTGATGAAAGAAGCAGAAAATGGAAGACTACATTTTTGTGAACTGATGTTCAGGGAACCAGGAGTTATTTTTTGTGATACACACAGACTATTGCTGTGATCTACTAATATCTTCCGTGCAAATCAGTGCTTCTGTGGAGGAAGACCAATACGTTGATAGAAGTTTTAGATCAGTTGCTTAAACATTTTAAAATTTCTTGCTTCTTAAGGGACTGTCTCACATTTGTAAAAGAAGTATGTTTGTCCTCGGTTTCAAAAATGTCTTCATTCACTGAGCTGCCTACAATGTCAAAATCATTACAGCCATCAATCTTCGTTCAGTATAATGTCTAGGTAGAAAAGGGCATAAAAATATTTTGTGTAAGATGTGTGTTAGTTTCCTGTTTTGGTTTTTTTTTCAATTGAGTCAACATTTATCTATAAAAGCATAATCCTATCTAGTTGTTGATGACTGTCTTTTCTAGATAATGGTCAGCATTATCTGATAAAGAGTCTTCTGGACTGTGCTAGGAGTAGTGTTGCCAGCAGATCGAGCGAGGTGACCCTGCCCCTCTTCTGTGAACTAGCGAGAGGCATCTGGAGTGCCGGGTCCAGTGCTGGGCTCCCCCTCACAGAGGAGATATGGAGCTACTGGAGAGAGGCTCTGTTATGCAGGCTTTCCTGACTATTGGGAAATAAAGGTTTTAGGCTCATTTCATCTTGCATGCTATTTAAATGCTTGTTCTTCAGAAAGAGCTGCAGTATGAATTTCCCCACTGACAGATATTTCATGGGGTATTTTTTGTGGTTTTGTTTGTGGTTTTTTTTCAATACTGGAGCACTGAGAAGCACTGATTCTTTACATCTTTTATTTACTGCATACCTACAATGATTACATGCATATAATCATATTTCTGTAACGCAAATAACAGATAAACACAACAGTTAATAAGTAAATACCAGTGCTCTATATTAAACTATTCATATACTTACATAAAACTAACATTATTTATTTTCCTTGTCAAAAGTATTGCCAGAGATTAATGTTTTCCTTTTCTGTAAATGTGTATCAAAAAACTTGTGCGGGATCTACAGGAAAGATTTATTATTCATCTAATTGAAAAAATGAAGAAGGTTTTGTTTAGCCAAGGCTAATATTAAATATTATCTCTTTGTAAAAATATCTCCTATCCTTTAATTGTCACTTTGACTGATATTTTAAAACTAGGAAAGGCATAAGTATGACAGATGAGATATGCAAGGTTGCATTTGTGTACTTAGTTTTAATCGTTCTGTGCTTCTGTTATGCAACTGAATGATTAATGATAATATTTTGAGTGTCTCAGATAACAGTGCTGTAAAAGTAGAAAATGGTTAATTAATATTTATTCCTTATACTTTACTGCACTGTCAGGTAGGCAGGAAATAGCACTTGATGAGGGGTTTTTTTTTCATTTAAATTAGAATAGATACTTCCTAAATTTGAAGTGCTGATTTAGGTACCATTTTGAAAATCTCCCACTTGAATGGTGTAGGGACATGTGATTTTGAAAAATTCAGGAGTGTTTTAAAACGTTGTGTCTATGTATTGTATTTATTGAAGCTAAATAAATACATGAAACATTATTTCCAGTTATTAAATGTTGTTACTTTACTAAATATGTTCCTCAGATACTGATGTTTGTAGCATGCCACTAAGAAAGCAGTTGTGTGTGTATGGCTGTAGGGAGAGTAATTTCTTATTTTTCCACTGCAAAAATCTGAAGGGTTAGTCCCATGCAGTGATAGGTAGGCTGGGAGAAATGAACTTTCAGTGACTGCAGGGCATCTTACTGCTTCTCTCTGCATGCCTTTCGTCTCTTCTGTCCTAAACTATCAGTAGATATAGTACTACTGTTACTGCAAATCACCATGACCCTTAAAAGACTGAGTTTCTTTCTAGTTCAAAGAGTTCATAATATAAACTAAAAATTAGCTCTAGGATAGTAATTGTGATTGGGAAAAGTAGAGAAAAATTGTTAGTCAGTACAAGAGAGAAGAAATTATGCAGAATAAAGCTCTGATGTAAAATACAAAACTTGGATAAGTAACATATTTTTGGACATTTCAGAATCTGTCAAAAATGAGGAGTTAGCAAGAGTCTGAGAAGGCTGAAATAAGACAAAACTTACGGAAGGGTAGAAAGAAATAAGGAGATATTTAGTTCATTAATCTCAATTTAGACCTTCATGGGCACCTTGGACTCTTGGATAAGCCATTTAATTGCTTGGCCTTCCAGCAATTATGCCAGGTAGCCTGAAAGCATAATGATATTAGTTATCTGTGTTCATATTCATTAGGAGCCAATGGCACTCAAATATCCTAAGGCCTTCTGAAGCTCTGTTTTAAGGAACATTTAGAGTAAATTGCATTCAGCTACTATAAATCTGTGTGAAACAGATTTCTTTTTTTAGGCGTTGATGTTAAATTTTGAAATCAATTTGGTTCATTGTGTGATGAATTAACAAGTGTCTGTTCTGTGGAATAAAGATGCTTAGAGAACCACACTTTATGCACTAACCTATGGTGGACAGAAGCTTGCTAGACGCTTTACAAGAAAAATCAAGTGTGTGATCTTTCCCCAAGGAGTTTAAAATCTCATTTTAGAAACAACACAGTGAAGAATATTAATTACTAGTAGAGATGATTCGATAAAGCTATAAAGAGTTCACCGTAAAATAACAAACTTGAAATTATTAATCCAGTATGAACAGATAAAATTTTGTTTGAGAGACTGATATATGGGGCCATGCTGTAAACCCATAAAGCTCTTTGCAAATATCTAGTTACACTTCCACTTTCCTTTTTTTTCCTCTTCTCACCTGAATATTCTATTTTCTCTGATTCCTCAAGCTTTGAGGGAATACAGTATTAAATATATAGGTTTATTCAACATCTTACCCAAATTTTTGAAAACCAGAGTGTACCATATGATTAACTCTGTTGGTTACAAATGTTCTTTTAAAAAAGTCATTAGCACTTTACAGTGATCAGAGCATGAAATCTTTAATAATTTCAAATGTGAAGAGGAGGGAATGATTACAGGCCAATTAGAAAGTTTTAGTATCTTATGAAACATTCTGATGTGAATTCTTACACGTATATATGCACAAGTTTACGTCTATATATATGTGTAGATATACATAGGCTTTATAGACTAAATAGAGGGATCAAGCACTTTGAAGCTGGAAAACTGTAGAATTAAGGGCATTTAGATTCAAACTCTTCCGTTGCACATTTTAAAAGGAGAGGAAGTAATATGACATTAGCTTGCTTCTATTGCAAGATTGTGTTAAGCACTTGCCATTTTCTTCCTACATCCATTTATGTCATTAAAAAATGAGCTTACAACTTGCTGTAATGCCTCCACTGTTATACCAAGAGCTGGAAGAGTTGTTAATGACTAGTAGCAATCGATTGAACAATTAGTAAAAAGTAGTGCATGGGTGTAAAATGGAGTGCAAGGGCAAGCACTGCTTTTCTTCACTAATTGATACCTGCTGATCTGAGTGCTTATCCACAGTACATTTGTGGAACGTATACATGCTTCCATTTCAGATATGGTTCAAGATGACTTTGCTGAGCTAGTAACTTTCCTCTCCCTTTTTCTCTTATCTCTTTTCACAGCTTAGGTCTTAAAAGAGTTCTTGATAGAACCTTTAGATCAAAATGGACAATAATTCATCAGAAAGTATTCTTGCCAAAGATCACCTAGTTCTTCAAGTCATCAAAAGTCTACCATCAGGCGTACTGCATGTTTTTCAAAAGTAGCATAAACCCTGACTGCAAGCCCTCCTCTTCTCGAATTATGCACACAAACATTCACAGGATAACCCCAGCATTTTGAGTTCTCCACTACAGTACAAAGAATTAATTTCCTTTGGCTCTTCTATTCTGAAAAAAAAAAAAAAGTTTGATTTCTATACATCTGGGTCACACCAGGTGGTTAATCTTACTCTTCGTTTGTGCTCACATGATGATAAGGATCCTGCATTGTTCACAGAGTTTAGAATTATACCCTTCTGCTGGTCATGTTTCTTTGCTGTATATTGACAACACCATCAGGCGTGTGTCTAGAATAACTTCTACATAAAATAGCTATCATGTTCAGTCACACAGACATATACAAGGATGCTGTAGGGGATGTCATGGAAGAAGGTTTTGGTTTTGGTTTTCTGGGGACACTCTGCTCAACTTGTCAGAAAACTGCTGTAAGTGTTATTTCAAGAAGACAGCTTTTTTTAAGATTTTCATATTAATGAAGCGTCCTGTCTTTTACAATACTAAATACATGAAAGTACCCACTTACTCTGCCTTTACCCAAGTAGCACTACATATGCAGCATTTGCACGGGAAAACAGATGTTTATGTCTATTGCTGTACACGTTGTTATGTGATCTCACAGAAGTTTTTTCCTTTCCCTATAAAATGAAATTTGTTAATTAATTCCTTTCATCCTGACTTTGAGCAGATCAGGATAAACACTGTTCAGAACAGATGCTTAGCAATTTTGAAGTCTTGGCAATGTGCAAATCTGGATTCTAGAGACCCTAATAAGCTCTTATCTATGAAATGCATGTCTTTACTGCAGGCTGCATCATTCTGTAGGTTTTAAACATGTCACACCAAATACTGGAAACAAAAGATGGAGCTCTGTACAAAGTACTAACCCTACAAAGAGTGTCAAAGATTAGGAGGAAAAAATAATTCACAGAATCACAGAGTGGTAGGGGTTGGAAGGGACTTTTGGAGATCATCTAGTCCAACCCCCCTGTCAAAGCAGGGTCACCTAGAGTAGGTTACACAGCATCACTTCCAGACAGGTTTTGAATATCTTCAGAGAAGGAGACTCCACAAACCCTCTGGGCAGCCTGTTCCAGTGCTCTGTTACCCTCAAAGTAAAGAAGTTTTCTCATGCTTAGATGGAATCACAGAACCACAGAATCACATAATCACAGAATCACAGAATCACAGAATCACAGAATCACAGAATGGTAGGGGTTGGAAAGGACCTCTGTGGGTCATCTGGTCCAACCCCTCTGCTGAAGCAGGGTCACCTACAGCAGGCTGCATAGGACTTTGTCCAGGCGGGTCTTGAATATCTCCAGAGAAGGAGACTCCACAACCTCCCTGGGCAGCCTGTTCCAGTGCTCCATCACCCTCAGAGGGAAGAAGTTCTTCCTCATGTTCAGCTGGAACTTCCTGTGC
>Ga0065711_1030375_pt1 | contig 32684 bp, 17 predicted proteins | sample Hoacrofraction12_FD_59098 | JGI IMG/M metagenome (GOLD analysis project Ga0065711, IMG submission 59098) | Hoatzin crop microbial communities from Cojedes, Venezuela - Epithelial fraction 12 v2 (version 2) | ecosystem: Host-associated > Birds > Digestive system > Esophagus > Crop | place...
AAAAAAAAAAAAAAAAAAAAAAAAGTCAAGAAAAAGCTGTCGTTGCTACTGAGTTTCATACACACTGCAACACTAAAGACCCTAAATTAGTTATAAACAAAAAAAGCTGGGATAGCAGAACTAGCAGCATGGAACTCCATCTGGGCTGATCTGACTCCCTGTCAATTACACTGCCCCACAAATCACAGTGTCAGCGTAATTACCAAGCCCCAAAGCACCAAGTGCTTTTTAAATCTAAACACACACTTCTCGGGTTAAACCTAAATAATCTGATCATGGGCACGTAGGCATGAAAAGCGTCCTCTACACAGCTCTGCATATTAAAAAAATCAGAGAGAGGAAAAAGAGGAGGCATTCTAAGAGTGAAAGCCTATGTCTGCTAGACTTGTATCCAAAGCAGAAGTCTTCATCTCGGTCATAGAGACAAGCTTCCCACACAGTGATTAATTAAACTGTCTTGTTGCTCAAATGGGAGTTAGCAAGAATACAGCAGAACAAGCTTCAACGAGAACCGTTGAGTCAAAGGAACAGAAGGCAGTGGGAAACTCAAGAGTGGAGTGCAATTCAGTTTGCCGAACACACGCTTGCTGGTATCCCACACACTGCTGGTACACGTCACCGCAAAATACAACGGCGACCGACGCTGTCCCTGGCAGCGCGTCAGCTGCCGCTCTCCTGCCCAGCACTCGCTCCCCCAGCTACCTGCCCTCCCTCATACGCGGGGTCCCGTGCTCCTGCTCGTACGCTGTAGGCTCAGGGCTTCAGGTTTGAAGAAGAAACAGCAGCTTCTCTTAACTCTTGCTAAAAAATCCCCAACAAGCCAACCAATGAAAGCTAACTGCTATTTCACCTTACAAAAATTAAGTTTGGAACACTTACTTCCAGGAACAATAGAACCGATGGAGTTATCACATACAAAAGAACCCATTATTTTACTTCGTTCATCTAATTCTTCTGTCCACCAGCCCAGATACACCACGTGACTTAATTACATCTTTCTCCCTTCCAAAGCATTAGTATACTTAAAAAGTAGGCTAACCTAAGTTGGCACAATCTTATTTCCTCATCTACACAACGGCTATGTTTCAAGTTAGACAGCTATACAAGAAACAGAAGAAGAAATTACACCCCAACTCCAGGAGCAAGTGAGGCAAAAATGTTTTCCCCAAAGTCACTTTTAGCAGCTTTTGTTAATTCTAATGAGCCAAGCAAATCTAAGAGATGCTGAGATAACGGCACCTGTATGACTAATAACAGACAGTTCTCTTTTCTCTGAATCAACAATAAACATAATCAATATTCCCATGGAGTCTGAACACGCAGTAAGGTAGCGGCATAGAATCTGAAGTGAGATCTTGATCTTTTCATTATAGTCATCAAGATACTTTCCGTGGAAGCTACACAGTGACCGTAACCTCAGTGCAGTGAGCAAAAATCAGCTCCGTTAACTGAGGTAAATCATAATTACCCAATCAGATACGCTCCTTCTGTCAGTAAAAATCAATTTTCTGTCTGCTAAGCTCTGTGTACCCTGGCATTTCTCTTATGACATGTAAAAGGAGAAAGCAAGGACAAACGGACACATGCACTGCTAAGTATGCAGGCATCCTTCCACATCAACCTTCGAAGAACACACGCGGATTCTACCTTACAAGCCTTACAGGGCTGCACAGGCAGATCTCACCGAACTACTTTATCTACTTGGGGGAAAAATAGCTATGTTCAGACTCTGTGTTACTGAATTAACCACTGAATCAAGTCTGCTGGCACATTTTATAATGCGTAGTGCAAAACAACCTCACACATATGAAAATAAAGCCAGGTCTTGCATGGGTCACTTCAATATTTTCCCTGGTTCCAGAAGATGATCTGCTTATCAATACCCAAAATCCTACTTCTCTGCCACATCCATCCTGATGGACAGTAGCACGGAAGTTATAAAACACTAACTGGGACATTGCACATCTGTATAGTAGAAACTGCAGAGAAAGTGAATCAACTCTCTACTGTAAAAAATGAAGCAAGATGTAAGAAATCTACTACCCATTCTTCTCTTCTCTACAGACCGCCAGCTTAACTCCACAGCAGCATCAGAAACCTTACACTGAGGAAAGCCCTCAACACTGAGGGCTCCCTCAGCCTGTCTCCCTCCTCTCTCCTTGTCTCCATACTCTCTAACCCCTCGTAGTATGTTCTTACCTCCTAAACCATTTCATAGTCGATGTAAGCAATACATTTATCATCTAAAGTATCCAGGGTACCTTTATTCCCCAGATTAAACTTTACATAACTTCTCTATTAACAATATCTCCATAATGACCTAAGCATGACCTTACAGCTACCTCAGGATGGCTAGTTTGGTACTCAGCTAACGAAAGACAGGTTCCTTCCCTTTATGGTTCACCCAAGGATTTCCAGTTTCTCTACCCTGAACATAAAGCTCACCTAAATAAGGGGCTCAGAGGAAGATGTCTACAGTGGAGACGACCGAAGTTCACAGAAATGAATACTGCAGCATCAAAACAGCTCAGCCTCATAAACGTCTCACCAGAGCATTCAGTGATAAATCACCTTTATTACTCACTCAGAAAACATTCCTCTAAAAGCAACAAAGCCATGTAATGTCCTCTTTGGGACAATCAGCCAAGCAAGAATCGTGTGCCTTCTTTTGCATGACAGATGATAGCACATCATCATAACTCACTTTGTTTCAGCTCTATCAATTAATAAAGCTCTTCATTTGCAGGTCTCTTAGTAGCCAAAATACTGTATGTTCCCCATGGCTAATAAAAACAGCAAGGGAATGCTCTCTTGGATAATAGTCCATTTGTTACTTCAGAAAATAAATTTTTGACAAATGAGTTAGGAAGCAGTACTACTGCAAGATAATTAGCTAACATAAACAGGAAGATTATCTAACCCAGTGCTCCAGAGAGCACATGTCTTCCCCCATATCATTAGGCACATTACCTATTTCCCACAATTTTGCCAAGCACTACTTACTAGAAGCCTCTGCAGACCCCGCGTAGGGAGGTGAAGAAAGGCTTCTTCTGAAAACAGGCTCAGAGTTTTCTGTACCAGAAATCTTCAACGTATCTGAAATTTAGAAACAAAATGACATGAATGTAAACATACGGTACTCCCGAACAAAATAAGTTTCATTGACAGCAAGAACCTCTCACTATCCACTTTTAAAACTTAAAGGCTGTGTTAAAGGTTTTCAAACACCAATGTTAAAAATTGTTTAAGCCTGCTTCCTGCTTTTGATTTAATTAAAAAAAAAAATTTCAGGTTCAGAGGCAAAATTCAGCTTGATCTATTTCCCTAGGTTCAGCTTCCATACCAACACTTCAACCCCAAAGCCTACGCATATCCAGGAATTCTTCTGCTACTGCCTAGAGCACAGAATTTCCACAGATCCTCCTATGAAGTCAATATTAGGTGCCACTTCCCTCCCCCCTCCCATCACCCCCAATATCATTAACAACAAGTAATTTCCTATTAAAGCTAAGGACTACCCAAAGACTTCCAACCCGAAACCAACTTCGGACAATCCCTAACTACTCTAATCAAATAAAAATCCTCTGATGAGTAGCACAACAATTCAAGAACATCACAAGGGACAGTTACTACACATTTCCAGAAATATTACCCATTTCCAGTGCTTCCCCAGCTTTTTCAAACTTTTCTCCACGATCTTCCTCGGACACATTAGACACTTGTCTTTTTACTGCTTTGCTCGAGCCTCCTCCAGGCGTTAAACTTGCCACAGAGATGGGCGGGATGGCTTGGCTCTGCTGCAAGCACCAAGGTGGAAAGGCAAACATCAACCACACACTCAGACATGTTAAACAGGACCGGACCCTGCACTGGCCCCTGCGGTACTTCTCCCGGTCACGGTGATCAACCAAAGACGACCAAGGGTGGCCTTGTCATGATATCAGTCCTAGGTGCATCCCACCAATGTCCACAGACCATGGTAAGTCCATTTTGCTTAAGTATTCCCTGACCTGATGCTCTTCTGCCAAGGGTACATCATCCTCTGAACCGTTACAGAAGTGCCTCAGTACCCTTAACACACCAGGCCCCGCTGAAACACACTGATACATGGGCACAACGATGCCCACGCACCAGTCTGAAGCGATGCTCTTCTTCAGACTTCTGGAATTTAAGCTTGTCCCCCTCCCCGCCATTCCCCAGGCATCAGCGTAGGCTAGATTTTGTGGACTGGTTATAGCAAGTACCTCACTTCTGCAGTCCTGTCATCATTACACTAACATGTAACGTGCTTTGCCATCTTCTGAAAAAAGGAAAACTTCTCTGTGCTAAGTCACAGCTGGCTGCAAAGTAAGGGCAGACAAAACGTACGCCAAACTTACACAATTGAAGAGCTCAGTAGTCAGCCCCAGGTAGTTGTGCAAAGCGAGGAACGTCACTCTTTGCAGCCTTACCATGATGATCTAGAAACAGGAAATCAAGAAGCAACAGGAATGGGTTTAGTATTCTCCCACACTCTTTCTTTCATTTAGACACAGTTATGTACGAGAGTACCTGAAGGCACTCCATCAAATACAGACTGTACTTTAATCTGAAATGCCTTTTTAGCAGTTGATAAACTGAGGCAAAGATAGATACAAGGGATTTACTGAAGACTTCACAATCGTTTGATGGCACAAGAATCCAAAGCCTTATTTCTAAACACCAAATAATGCTTCTTGCTTTCTGTAAACATTAATAATAAACATGCCTTCAGATAAATGCATTTGCTTCCATTTTTCCTCCCTCATTATTTCAGCTTTCCCCACACAGAGCCAGTGCTACTGCTCTGCAAACACTCTAAACCAGCATAAGACATCCCTGCCACGCGACCCTCCTCTGCCCTGGCAGCTTATTCCCACTCTTAAGCCATCCTCTCTTTTGTATCAGCTCTCATGGAGCAAATTAAATTGGTATAATGATCTGTCCTCCTCAACCATCAGTATTAGGAGGTTCATGTGCCACTCATAAATCATCCAGATAGCAGAACAGTTTGCAAGGACAAAAAGATTCAGGAGCAATAGTAAAACAAAAGGACAGAGCAGAATGACTGATCAGGTCACGTGCATCCATTTGACTCTTAGACCTGCAGGACAACGCGTCAAACTGAAACCGTTAGCAGCCTAGTCTCTGCACCAGCTTCCACCTGCAGCACGTACAAGGCATAGCTGCAGAGCTCACCTGAAAACTGTCTAAGCTCCCGCAAAGCAAGGGAAGGTGAACTTAATACAAAGCACAGCTCTTTCCTTAGGTGCTGACAACTGCTTCTGAAGTGGAAATTCCCATGTCAGTCGGAATTTTGTTAATTTTGCAAAGCATCACCCCTCAAACAGCTTCGGAGGGTACATCAGTCGTTTTTCAGAATATGCAGCAGTCTTTTCCATACTGCAAGCCAGTCTGAAGCCTTGTTGGTGCGTAACCGTGACTCAGAGCCCCTGGCAGCACGTTCCACTCCACCAGGACCAAAGCGCTCACAGCGCCGGTCAGGCCGATTCGAGAGGCTACCACACGCAGACACTGATTCAATGTGTGTATTTATGCATACACGTATATATGTATGAATTATTCCTTCCTGTGTGTGATTAATGCTGAGATCATTAAGTCTAGGACTCTAAGAGCAAGAAGAACCGCAGAACTAGTCCAGATCTTCAAAAGAAGCTATACTGAACAGTTCCATATCTGCACAGGATGATGAGCTTGCTGAACTTCAAAACGTCAACTTTGTAACTTGGAAATTAGAGCGATTTTTTTTTTTCTCTCCAATTCTACTTAAAAACGCAGCTTACCTGTACCACTCTAACAAGAGTTTCAGGGTATTTCTGGAAGACATCTTGAAAGGCACTTGCTGGAAGTCGCAGTATAGTGGACGGACTGGCTGCTCGGGCCGAGACCGTTTTATAGGGAGCAGGGTGACCCTAATAGAAAGTTTCAGAGACACAAGGTTAATCCACCAATTATCTGATCCAATTCTTCCCAATTGCTTCCCAAATTTCTGCTTTGATATTGTATATGCTCACAGACATCATCTGACCACAAAACACCTTGAACTTCTGCTCCACGACCTACAAGTGGTGTAACGAGGGCAGCATGGTCGCATGAATTCACACCAGCAATTTCACTGGCATTAAACAGAGCCAGAGGGAGAGAAATACGAGCTACAAGAGGTGTATCAGGTTAAGGGCAACTGACTAGTCCGTCAACTCCGTCACAGTTTTATTACTGACAAAGCCAGGCTCCAAAAATATTTCGACTTCCAGCTATTCAAGACTGCAAAGAACAGAGGTTTTGTTGATTTTATGATCTGTATGGATGACCAAGGTATTTGCTGCAACAACAATCACAGACTCACACAATCAGCAAAAAACATAAAAAAGAATACTAATTACAGACATACTGGAATAAGACAAAAATCAGGCAGACTTCTTGTGTTCTAGGATCCATATATTCATATACATATGAAATATTCCAAATGACAAAACCAAATAGCTTCCCTTTACTTGAGACAAACTGGGTCTAGACCATGCTGAGTTGCTCAAAGAACAGATCGAGAACTAACAAACCAATGAAATATAAAACTGTAAGTGGGTAGAATACAGAGAGTTTTACGCTGGGAGGCAAGCCTCTGATTTAGCATTTTCTCCCTTGAATCAGAATAGATTTTAACAAAAGTCTACTACCAAACACTTGGATAAAAAACTCCAGACAACACCCCTTCTACTCCATAAGTAAATGCTGAAAAGAATATCTGTAAGTCATTAATTCATTTACTAATACATGAAAGACTGATTTATCCAATATTTCTTTTGTGGTGTGGAGCAGGAGCTAAGGAAGAAATGGAGCTTCTACTTTACCACAGTCACTGCTTCTGAAGCTCTCACTCCTCCCAAGCAGCAGACGGCAAATTTTTCTGAACACTGAACACACAGATGCTAAATGCTGACTAAAAATGAAAAAACTTGCAAGTCTTCCTGAGCATCAGACAACTAAAGACAATCGCCGCACAAGGATTTCTGCCTCCAGAACACAGCAAAACCAAACACGATACATTCTGTACAGCCACAACCACTCTGGAAAATAAAGCTACCGCTCTGTCTGCCTTGCTGGTCTGGAAGCCACAAGGAAGCAGATTCTAAAATAAAATTCAATTAATTGGAACCAATTTCTTAATTACACTAACTTCATCTGACCTTATTCTACAGTCTGGGGATGGTATTAATAGCTTTGATTTCCAAGTTCCTGAGGGATTTGATATTTTAAACATCTCTGACCTACAGTGCAAAGCTACCAGGCGTCCTCAGCTTTCCCGAGTTTCTTTTAATCAAGAAATTAACAAATTACATTTCTGTGCCTTTTGCTGCACCAAAAATAAAGGCAACATTCCTCTTTTACAGGCCAGTTTAAAGCCTGGCTTCAGACGAATGTAAAAGAAAATGTATACAGTCTGCTTTTAGGCACACACACATCGCTACACTCGCCATCCACTGCGCTTCCCACCAAAATACATGGTGAAAAACTAGGGGGGTGAAATCTGCAGTCACCGGATAAAGGACAGCATGAAGTTTAATAGTGTTCCATAACAATTGTTCAAAAGGGCAAAATAAGCACTGTACAGCACATTTCTCCGGTCTGCACTCCACCCAGCGCAGTGTCTGCGGGTTTTTGTGAACAGCGCTTGTCTGAGGACAGGGCGATGCTGAAAGTCTCTCAGCAAACCAGTTTCCAGGTAATAGCGGGTAATGATGCAGCAGCCTTTTTCTCCAGAGAACAGCCCATCCCTCCAGCCTTTCAGCATGTAATTTTTCCTTTCCGAGAGCCCGGCATGAGAGCTGCCTGCCTTTGAAAGGGCCAACCACCATGTCCAATTGGCTCAGAACACGCTAAAAGCTGCTGGAGCAGCGCGGAGAGGAAATGTTCCCGTAACAGTCAGTTCTCTCCAATATAATCAGCTGCACACAGAAAATACCACATTTAAATTATAATATTTTACAATCACACACTGAGGTCACAATGAACAGTTAAGTTATAATCAGTAGTGAACTAGGACTTCTCAACAAGAGAACTTTTAGTTCTCCATGCGGGTAACTATTTACTTCTGTCTTGCTCTAATAGCTGTGGAGTAATTAAATACTGCAGGTGACAAACGTCACAGCAAAAGTAGTAGCTGAATCCAGATGACAGCCAGTGGCCAAATCCAAATGAACTTGGTCAAGAAATCTGCTACAAGAGACACAGGTGCCTGACATTCTCCCACCTGGAGTGGTAACTCCTTTTTGTACCCAAAAATCTGGCATATTCACGCTACTCCCATTGTTTGGGTTCTGTCTTCCCCTGCTCCTACCTGCCATCCTCCGTGCTACATCCACACTAGCACAACCCAAAGTTCTTGCAGCAATCAACAGCAGCTTTATAACTTTATCTCTTGTTCACTGCCACTTAAACAGACCTGAGCCCTGCAGGCTCACCTTTATCCAAGTAGGTTTTCAGCTTCTTTTTAATCCTCAGACTTTTTTTTTTGTTTGTTTCCTTCAGCTACTGGCAACTGATCGATATTCCTCCTAGTCTCTTCCTTTTCATTCCAACTATGCTACCTGCTCACAGCTTTCCAAATACCATTTCCCCATGGAGGACAAAGGAAGAGTAAAACCCAAAGCTCCAGCAATCAGCATCAAACGCCGTCTCCGTTCGTTCCCCGTAACTCTGAACGAAAATTCACCGTTCAGCAAACAGCCCTGACGGCACAGAGGGAAAGCACAGGGCAGCAACAGCTCCCAAGAACACTCACACGGACAGCAGCACCGCGCAGTTCAGGCTTCATTACTATTTGAGGCAGTACCAATTCAGTCAGATTAATTACAACACAGAATTGTTCCAAAATACCAGCCAAGGGCTAGCATCTACCTGGATTTGAAAGCTTCCAGTTTCTCCTTTGAGATTTGAGAAAGCAGCATTTATCTGTTCTCAGAGCAACTGAAGTAAAGAACAAGTCTCTTACATCAGAGCTGGTATCTTTGTACTCAGTAGATCTAAGGGGACTTTTCAATCTTAAAAACTGGAACATTAAACTGGAGATGTACCTCTTGTGTGACCTTTCTTTTAGGCCCAACAACAAGAAGTATCCACATTTGTGGCAAACTCAATTCTCCTGAACATCTCTCAACCAAGTCAGGGCAGCCTGACGTCATACATTACCAAATCCATTAAAAAAAAAAAAAAAAAAAAATCACAAATCCAGCTCAGACAACTCAAATCCTCTCTGAACGCATTCCTTCTTCGTGTCAGAGCCACGCGTTTGGTGGTACGGTGAAACTTCATTAAGGTTACAGTATCTGCAAGACGTTTGAAGGCTTGTTCACTAGTTTGGAACGCCACTGAGCAGTTTCCTTGATTTCAGTCAATGCTACTTTCTGTCTCCTTGCCGTTCTCATGCTATGAAACCCTATTAATGGTTTATATCTAACATTCGCCATATTTCCATTGGCCAGCCCGGGCTAGCTGTCTGGCTGTGCTCCCTCCCAGCTCCTGCACCCCTGCTCATAAGCTGAATAGGGAAACTGAGAAAAGTCCTTGATCTCTTAGCGACAACTATAAACATCTGTTATCCACATTCTTCTCCTACTAAATCCAAAACACAGCAGCTACTGGGAGGCAAATTAACCCTATCCCAGCTGAAACCAGGACAATCCTATATCCAAAGCCAGTAAGAAACACAATGCAGAGAACTAAGAACAAAACAACAAGTTCACAAAGCTGGGAAACAACGGAGAAAAGAGGGAGTTGTAAAAATAAATGAGAACAAGCTATATCAGAAAAAAAAAAAAAAACAAACAAACTTGAAAGGGTTTTGGTTATATACTCTTCTGCATGTTGATAACTCTTTCAACACACTTTGAATAATTTCTATTTTCTGATTTACCAGTGGTATAGCTAATGAGAAAGAGAAAAAATTGATAGAAAGAGAATTAAAAAAAAACGACAACAAAACAACCACAACACTAAATGAACAGCAACCACCCTTTAAAAGAAACAAACCCACAAACTGTTCTTATATTTTTCTTGCTTATTCAAAAAGAATACAGGAAAAGAACATGACTAGTTTTCACGTTCCTACACGGTGGTCCTGCTCCTTAGAATATTATCATTAAGAAAATCTACTGGTGGAAGTAACAAGGGTGAAGATACTTCTAAATCTCCGCTATTAATATGGATTTGACAGCAACAACAAGACTTGTATTGTCCAAATTATTCACGTGCCGTTACTTTCTACAGCAGAAAGCATGACCAAGCTTAAAAATTGTTTATCACTTTCAATAGGTTTTATGGAAATTATATATATGTGTGTATCTATGTATATCTTCATCTATCTGCTTGCATCCAAGAGAGGCAAAGAACACTTTACAGAACCGTTAAAACTGCTTACACATAGAACAGCACCTTTTAATGACAGGAGACAGCCGAGCACAAGAGGAACATGCAACAAGGTGAAATACAAACAACTTATTGATTAGATTATCTTCATCCCCTCAACTACAAAAAATCCTTCAATTAAGCACTTTAACTGCTTGAGTATTATTGAAGATGATGAATTCATCACTGTCGATTTAGTTATTCCTCAACAGATGCACTGTGACAATTTCAAAGCCATCATTGTAATTCCAACTGAAACAAAATCCACACCACTAATTTGTGCAATAAATACGACCAGCTAGCATTTAGCTCATCTTGTCACCTGTCAAAGAGCACAACCTTCAGGTGGCCAGCAGCAACATTAGCATATCAGGAAAAAATTGAATCCATCAACTGGTTTCGCAGTCTAATTACAATAATAACAACTGTCAGATTTATTTTCATTAGACTAAATAAAATAAATCCAGTAAGTAACAAATCAAACAATGTTAAAGTCTGGACTTCTAGGCCCTAACTTGGTCCTCCTCCTGACCACTTTGCGACCTTGAGGAAATCCAACCATACCTCTGTTTTCCAGCCATAAAAGAATAATCCATATCCTACTGCTTATCAGAAATAGCCAGCGTTGCGCTGTCAAGCACACACGTTTCACAACCAAGTTAACACACCACAGAGCTAAGTTTACAGCTGTCAAGGCCTGGGAGGACAAAAAGAATTGGTCAAAGAAACCACTTCCATTCTGATTCTTTCCTAGCAATATTCAAAGCCTACTTCCCCCAACAGCTCCGTGACATAAAGCAGCACTGCAAGAAAACCTGCACGTTCCAGAACTCACCGTGATAACATCAAGAATGCTGAGCAGGCTGTGGACGCTGTCTCCCGCCAGCACCTCCTTGACAACCACTTCTGTTCCATCCTGCAAGCGTAGGACAGAAGGTTACTGCAGGCTCCCAGCTGCATATTTGGCACACACAGAGCACTTCAGAAAGCTTAACTTGTCTCATTCTCCCAGATACTCCGAGCAGCCCTAAAAGAAATGGTCCCCCATTATGACTTGGATGCTTGTTTTCTCCCTGCTCTGATGGAAATGTGATAATTCAAACCACTGAAGTTTTAAACCACCATTCTAAAAGTGATAAATTAAAAGAAACTAAAAGTCAATTTTGTCTAGGGGTAGATGTGACCTGTCTGTCTTTGCTATGCAACAACTAATTAAAAAAAGCTTCCTCCACTCTGAGACAGAATTAGCTTCCTTTATCAAGGGATCGCAAGTCACAAGGTAGTACAAAACAAAGAACAGCAAAATGCAAAAATATAGAGAGATCAGCAAATTTGTGATAATTTACAAACCCCTGCATTTTCAGCCATCAGAAAACCATTCACATGTTAAAGCTAAACTCAAAGTTCAGTCAGGAAGGGGGGGGGGGAATTTAAAGTGGCAGAAGGGATTGCAAGAACTAGCACTCAACATTTTAAGACTCTCCAATAAAATAAGCCAATAATTTCTTTTCAGTGTCCACCCAAAACTGAATCTGAATCTTCCACCTCCCAGGCAAGCCCACTAACTACCACGCTGGAATATTATGAAGTGTACTTGGTCTCCACTGCTCTGTACACCTAACTTTTACACAACAACCATCCCAAAGGAGAATGTTTCCAACACCATGCAAAGCCCGTCTTGCACCCTGTCCTCCCTCAATAACTACGCAACTGGAGTTTGTGAGGACATTTCAGAACACCTGATCAGCACTGTGCTTCACCCTCCCATCTAAGACACAGGGGACCACAGCTAAAAACCTTGATCTTGATAAATATCACAGCCCTGAAGGGTTGGAAGTTATCCTTTCTAAATCACTGATTCAAATGTCAAAATCTAATCAATACTTCTGATTCATCCCAACCTATATGCGATGCCAACAGACTTATCTCAAGAACCGCAGATCAGTTTATTCTTACAATTTCTTGAATGCAAACTTCCAGCTTGCCATCCTGCACAACGTAGATGCTGTTGTCCAGCTGCCCAGGTCGAAAGATGTATTCACCTTCATGCAACTGCACAAAAAACATGTGCTTGCACAGTTCCAGGAAAAGAGGTTTCTCAAAGTGGCCAAGGACCCTGCGGGAAAGAAAATGCAAAGAGAAACCTAAAATCACCACTGCCCTTGGGAAATCCTTCCCAAATCAGCACAGCCCGCAGGCACGAACAGCAGAGAAGCCCCAGAGTCAGCTGGTGCATGGCAGAAGGAGCAGAACTACCCAATGCAGAAGTGCAAGAGCACTGTGAAACGCTGACAACTGTAAATACTGCAGTTCCTTTCCGAGCAGCACTCCAAGCAATGCCAGCAGGCTCACAAGGAATTGTACCCAGACTTCCTCAAGCAAACACCAGCGTGGCTTTTGAAGGGGAAGAAATACAACAGATTCACACAGCGCATGAAAAAAGCTGCCCTTTGGAACTTTCCCTTTTAGTACGGCTGCCCTGCCCACGTAACCAGAACACAAGAGAAATACTGAAAACAAAGGGAAAAATTCCTGTCATCCACATATACTTGTAACTTTGGAATATTCCATCTCCCACAGGTAATGTGCAACTGGACTCCTTCGATACTGAAACGAGCCAGGCACTACCAGGCAGACATCAAACCTGTTCACTCTGTGCACAGCAGCAGAAGGGCCGTTCATACAGCTCCATTAGCTCACATTTAACAGGATCAATCAATCAAATTCTACTGCGACATCAATTAGTCACAGGAGATCATAATTCCACAGCAGAGAGTTTAGATGACTTGAACAGCAGACTTATTACAGTATGTATGACCTTCAGGACTGAATTATATCATAACTGGGAGAAAAATAAACACACACAAACAAAAACAAAATTACAGGCCTGAAGATCTCACCCTCTTTGCTGTGTCAGCAATATAAACACTTGAATGAACAGGCACAAAGACCATCCCTTCCTCTTAACCCATCAAAGAGCTGAGGATTAAGTTGACTTTGATTCTGTTTGCAACCTTCTTAGCCAGAGAAATAAAAGACTCTTCAGTTTAGAGAATTGTCAATATGGTATTCAATTAACATTTACCAATTATGATTTCTGTACCAAAAAATTGTTTGATATAGTCTAAACAGAATTTTTAAAATGTACTAACAGAAACCTGTTCACGTTAGAACAGCTTTATTATCAAAATTTAGGCCACCAATCTATGTCCTTTCCATTTTTTTTAAACACACTCAAATATTTTCGTAATATTTTTAGAAAATTAGAAGTCACTTATTCTTTCCTCATGCTCAGATCAACTTTCAGTCAACTGCCTAAACATTCTGACCATGCAGTGATAAAACTGAAGGCTTGACACAAACTGCCAAATACTTCGATCATCTGCACATTCATCAAAAGCAAAATCCAAACTTCTCTTCGCGTTTAACATTACCTAACATTTTTAAGCATGTACAGGACTTCCGATGGCAAATGGGAATTCTTCACATCAAATTCAGTCAGATCGGCCTCTAGCAAAGAGGGAGGTGGCTCTTTCCGCTGCAGAGTTGGACACTCTTTCTTAATACGCAGAATCCTGCAAAGGAAAACACAAGTCAGAAAGTTCAGGAAGTCTCCTCACTTGTCTCAAGTGTGGGCTACACACCTACACCACAGGCTGACCGCAATACTAACTGCACATCACACCACGTTACGCGTTATGAGGTAGATAGTGCAGGAGCATTCCACCCTCCTGCCTCTCTTCAACAAAACCAGAGACAGCACTGCATGCATAAACCACTCGACTTCAGCAACCTTCCCAGCAAAATCCCAGCCTGATGCACAGCTGACAGGACCATGAAAAAACCGCAGCTATAGAAAAGCGCTCTGCTAGGGAAAGGTTCCACACTGCAAACAAAAAACCCCACAAAACCATCCCTGTGGCGTGACTTTTCCCCTTCCCAAGAGCCCAAGTACCTTTTAGCCAAAGATAACACTTTTGCTCGCTTCCGCATCCTTTGCCGAGGCACAGTGTTCCCAACCAGAGAGTTTGGAAGAGTTGTAACCTAGGAGGAAGTAAAACAAAAACATTTACTAAAAACCAAAAGAAACAAAAAAATATCCCAAGTCACTAGTTCCAAACCCGCAAAGGCTCCACCTCATCTCCCAAGTCATCAGAACATGATGAACAGAGCAGAGTGAAGCACTCACACACGACCTTGGAGGACTGGAACACCACCTACTCCAGGAAGACTTTCTTTCTAGAAAGCAACTGGAGTATACTTTGATTTTAATAAGCAACTGCTACCGTGGTAATGTAAGGCAGAGGGAAAAAAAACCCTCAGCTATACAGTTCTCACTCAGAAACACTCAACAACAGGAAAAGAAGTAACATTTAAAGCTCCAGTACTCCTGGGGCAGCCTGTGATGCTGACAAACTGGGGCCGCGTCTGTTTTTGGCCCAGTGACAATCACGGCCACACGTGCAGCCAGGCTTTCACTTGGTTTTAACAGTTACCAAGTGCCACCTTCTGGAGAAATGCCACAACTGTCAGGCCACAAAAACCCCTCGTCAGTTACTTTCAAAATATTACTAGTTCTGCGTTTGGATCTCAAGGCGTGGAATTCCAGGAAAAAGATTCTCTCTCAAAAAAATTAATCTTTAATTAGTTTGGAAACTCACTTTTTTTTTTAGAAAGTAAAATATTGGTATTTTGTCAAAAATACCTAAAGTACAATCAACAGCAGTCAGTTTGTAATGTTCTATGTCTTATTTAGGAATAAAAGCAAAGGTCTAAAAACCCAAAGCAAAAACTACCTGAAATGATTTTACCACCTGGAATTCTAAGCATTCTTTACTTGTGTGTTTCATACAAACAACTGCGTTAAAGAATATTAAAATTCAGAAGTTACTGGCAACACACACCATTTCCTTTCACTGGGGACATTTTTTGGCCAAGTTCTACACAGAAGCAATGCAAAAACAAGGTTTGGGGAGTAATGTCTTTCCTCCATAATGAAATACAGCCTCACAACAACAAAAACTAGCAGCGTGAGGCAGAAGGCTGCGGCGGCTCACAAGAGGAAGTGTTCCTCAACAAGTAGTGACTAACAAAGCAAGTTCACTTACCTGTACCTTATTTTTCTACAGGTGTTGTTTTTAAGTGCCCTGACAATGAGTGCGCACCAGGACTCGAGCAGGCTACCCCGCAGGGCACGGCCAGGACACCCCACGCTCTGCCTGTGTTCCCAAAAGGGGCCAGTCCCAATCCTGCCCCGCAGCTCCCCCGGGCTGGGGAGTCCACAGGACCCCCAGCCTGGTTCTGACCCTACAGGACAGCGGGGAGGGAGCACTGGCCACACTCAAAACAGCCCCTTCCTTCACCAACCTTTTGTATCTACAGATACGAGCAAGCCAAAACCAGTTAGTGCTCTGCAAAGGGGTCAGAGTCCCCACCCGAGCGAGAGGCAGCTTTCCAAAGTCAGGCTTTATCAACAGCATCGTATACACTAAAACCACACGTGGAGCTCTGAGACGTTGCTACGTAGATTTCGATACAGGAGTCCCTACTGCACAAGCTTGTAATAAAACCAAATGCAAAATCTCTGCGCTGGCATAGCCACTCGTGATACGTCTGAAAAGATGAGGTTTTGACCATGGTGGTACTGTCAGTAAGAAAAAAAGAGAATCTCACACTCTGCAAGCACTAAGTAGCTTCAAGGGAAGCATCTATTTTGAGGAGAGAGAGAGGAAGATTAATCTTCTCAGTTAAATGAAATCCAGACAATCAGTGGTGAACACCTAGCACGCCTACGAAGATTCACCTAATCCATGAAAGGAAATGCCTGTCGTCAGATCTCCTCAAGCCTTCTTGTTGCAATTTCCCAAGAAAAGCCACTTGCAAAGACAAAAGTAAAAAACAAACAAAACGGAACTAAATATCAAACAGGCAGCCACAGACTTGAAGGATTTAATCAATTGATACAGAAACGGACTCTTGACTGATGGAAAATTCTTGGGGAAACCGTTCAGAAGAACAGGACATGGGCAACATCAGGACACAGGCGGTATTCCATGGGACGATCCAAGGGAAAGAGGTCAATCTCGGGATAAACCCCTCTTGAACAGTCTCTAACGAGACAGCTTGACAAGTCCTACTTGAGATTCGTAACAAGAAAACGAGGGCTCATATGCTGAAGCACTCAGTGCTCTTCACAGGTAGACTGCAGAAAGGTAAATTCAAGTATCTGCTCCCCAGACTCACAGGGGAAAGGTGTCAGCTTTGAATGTAATGGCAGTCACTGTCTGACAGGGACAATCCTGAGGCACCGAATATCTCGAATATAATCCTAAATACTGAGAAAGACAGATTCCTACAGATCTATACAAAAAGATCAGCTCCATAGTGGAGTCAGATTTAACTCCTACTCTCAACGTCTGCAAACACTCTTGAAAGAGGTAAGGTTTGCCCAGAAAGAGAAGCTATTGCAGGCAGAATTCCAGGAGCTCTGAAACATCCCCAAAATTCCAGTGAAATCTTACAGGTTGAAGGGCCTGGGCCAGGCTAAGCAACCGAAGTATTTCAAAGTTTACAACACCTCCCAAACTGGATTTTAATCTTTACTTCCCTCCCACCACACCAGATGCGCTTACCTTTCTCATGATCTTCCGCCCATAGAACATCACTTTGTCCCGCTTGCGAAACCGGTACTGAGGCACATGTGGCTGAAGTTGTTCTGAAAAAGAGAAGCATCTCCTCAGGAACCACCTGCAGCTCTGTGCTGAGGGAAACAAACCTGAGCACAATTTGCTCTCAATTTGGCTACCCTATAACAGCTGTGGCTCCTGTCTACTAACCAGCAAGCTCTTGGGCGTTTGGAATTTAAACCAACACAAGATACCTTGTTCTCCAACTCTGGTAAGCCACACCAGATGAGGGAAGAGCTGGCTTAAGACTCTACCTAATCACTGGAGGAGATAAAAAGGCTCTCTTAAACAGACACAAGGATCAGGGAATTTTAATCTCACAAAGGAAACCTCTAACTCACCCGTTTCTCATTACTGGAACAGAAATATCGCAGCAGGGGTGACGTTATTTGCACACCAACTGATCCCAAGGCTATCATACACTAGGGAAACAGAAACCTCCAGCATCCTGCACCTGACAGCTATGAATTCCCAGTTCAGACCTGGGTAAGTGAATCAACACAAGTTCTTCACAGTTTTAAATCTGTTTTCCTGCAAGAACCATGACCTTCACAGCAAGCAATTATTACAAATCAACACAGAATCTGCCACATATTGTTGTAAAAATACTGAAGATAACTGAGAAAACTGCTTTTGAAACATACACAGCTATTGCGTACTTACTAGATTGTTTCACTCTTCTGTAAACGACAAACACAACAATCGCGATAAGCAACAATGCGACTGCAGCTCCGATTGCAATTCCGGTCAGCTGTGAGAGGAATTTAGAGGGGAAAGAACTGAGTAACTGCTGAAGCTGAAAAACTAAGTACTTTGTGGAGGACTGAAGAACACTTAGCTCAGCAAGATGTCTAAAAGTCAAGCACATGCATAAATAATTTATAATTAAAACATCACACATGCAAGAAGTTGAAACTACATCAGTGTCTCACTCATAAGCTCACACACAAAATATTCAGCATTTTTGTAAGCGCACATGCAAAATATTCAGCATTTTCCCCCCCAAAGACTGGTGAGTTGATCAACTCAACGTATGTGGGATGAAATAACAGGACAGCGAAAAAACACACACTCCAACTCTGACTGTGACTTAGTAGAGTTCCTAGAACTTCCGAGAAGCTACACATGCAATCGTCCATCCAGCTGATTAAAGCGATACGTTACCATAGTAGTCTGTATTCGGTCCTCTACAAACTGCAGAATTCGTGTTCCACTTGCTGGTAACACAGCCTAGCACCAAAAGGAAGGTGAAATTAGTCTCCCACAACTGGCAAAAAGCCTCCATAAAATCACCTCGATGCCTGGTCTGGCACACACGGCATAGCTTCGCTATACTTCCCAGTGTCTGTCTTTCAGCTATAGCCCACTTTGCAAACACCAGCCATCCGGCGGAGAGGCGTCATTAGTGGAGTTCTACACTGGAGTCAATTCAACACATCCCTAAATAGTCCTAAAACAGGGCCAAATGGCGAGACAATGACTTTTTTGAGGCTTCTACATCATTCAGAGCAACAAGGACAAGAACTGAACATAAAGGACTTTGTGAGACTGAGAAAATAACTAATAAAACAGCAGAATTCATTCACAATAACAAGAAAATTATGCACATGGGAAAAAGCTCTGACCTCAGGCACACAGTCCTGGGACCTCTGCCGACTGTTTCAACTGCCAGATTTTTTTCCTGAAGAACAACAGTCTCACAAATGCCAGCTCAAAACTCACCAGAACAGTGGGGAGAAAGCCAACCAAATATTAGGAACAAGCAGGAAGCAGAGCGAGTACAAGGACAGATTGCCCCCCTGTAGGTCCTGAACCTTACAAGTACTTGAATCTGAAGTACCACACGTAGCTCTGCTCCCAGTTTTTGCCTTCAGTTCCAGATCTGGATGACCTCTTAATTTAGCTTTGCTACCAAGAGAAAACTGAAGTGCATACTGAGAGTCACCAAACCAGCCTCCCTCGTGAAGTTCATTCCAGTTCTACATCACAAATAAAACTCCTGCCTGACCAGTCAACACAAACGGATCGCTGTCTTCGGTTTGTCTGCTTCGGTGGCTTTAACACAGTCAAACGAATTCTGTTACTATTATTAGCAGACTATTATTAGGGGGATTGTAGTGAAAAGTTAAATTGAAAAAAAAAGCTGAAAATTCGTTAGCAGTAAACACATTCTGCCAAAATACAGCAAGCTCTTTGTGTAAGTCTGTTGTGGTCACTTCATTTATGTCCCCTTGACCGAGGTAGGGACGCGCACAGTTCTGCTACTACCCAGGCCTGTATTATCTCAAATAACACCAAAAGTAGTAGTTGCCAGCTGACAGTCACATTGCTGCTGCAAGGACGAGTAACAAAATAATGAGCAAAAGAACAGAACACACACATGCACAGGCTGAGCCCTCATGACTCGATACAGCAAAACAACCAGGGAAAGAAGAAATTCAGATCTCCACGACAGCCGAGAGGTTCTTGCAAGGTTCCTCACAAACACCGCTGGAAACATGGTGTTGCCCCCACATACTCCGTGGGGTGTCTTTTCCAGCACTGACCATCCTTCCACAGAGCGGAGAAAGCAAACAGACAGGCTGCAGCGTACAGACGCTTGAGAGGCAGAAGCGGTTATTGTTACATGACAGCGTCATGAAACATGAGGTCACAGTGAAGTCACCGGCTCCACAGGCCCCTCCCACCAGCCCCAGCCCGCAGGAGGGCTACGGCCAGCACCAGAATTCAAGGACTCCACACGTCCTTCCTCAGCCTCAAACAATTCCTGGAGACAAAGCGCAGGTGGCACCACCCTGACAGGACTCTTGCTTCGTCAGAAAATGGAGCAACGATACGCTAAGCACCAATAGCATTTGCCTGCTTTTTCCAGTGACATTGAAATTTCATTAAGAAATTGAGAATGAAGAGTGATTAACAAAAACATACAGCTACGTAACCAACACTCGCGCTCCTCCAGAGCGCCAAGCACAGACCAGCAGCCCTGCTGAGAGCTGAACAGCTTCACACCACGCTCAGCGGCAAACGGGGAGACAAACCCCGTGCAGGGAGGGGTGGGAAACACCCATCAGCACCGAAACCGAGGCCTGGAAATTCGCATTGCCCGGGACGTCGGGCTCCCGGGTCGCTCAGCGGCACACACGCCTGCAGACACCGGACTGCCACCAAACGCTGTCGAACTGCGTGCGAGTAGGCTGTACGTATTTTTCAGTTCTGAAAATAACTATTTCCTATCATAGGCCTTGATCCTTTGTAACTACGAAAAGCACCACGCGTCGTGCTGGACTATGAGTTTCTGATTTACGATTAAGGACAAACGCGGGAAGAGCCAGCTGCAGCGAACCCTGCAGTTCTTCTCTCTTCAGGCTAAAAGCGTCCTGCTGCAGCAACGTGCTTAGATCAGATCATTCTGTTAACAGCTCAGAACATGAAAGCAGAGTGTGAATGTTCGCAGTAAAAAAAAAGTAAGAACTTTAAAAAATAATAATCAACACACACACACAAAGAAATGGGACCTAGCTTGAAATTTCTGGAAGAATAAAACTCTTATCAGGACAGGCTCTTTCCAAGAAAAGCCACCGCCTCCACAGACGCCGCCCAAGCGGCACCCAGCGAGGCTCGGCGGCCTGGGGACGCTCCCGGGGACGGACACACGGCCGCCGGCCCGAGCAGAGCGCACGGTACCTCCAGGCTGGTGCTGTTGCCTTCCTCATCCATGTCTGCAGGCGCCGCGGGATCAAGACCAAAAGGAAAGAGAGAGAGAAGGCGCAGGTGAGGGCCGGCCCCCCGCCCCACGGCAGCGGGCCGAGCCCTCGGGCCCTGCCCGGCCCCGCGCCCCTCCTCTCGTTACACAGAACCGCCCGCCCGGCCCACGGAGCGCCGGCACCGCCAGCGGCTCCCGGCTCCCCGCTCCCCACCGAGCCGAGCCCGGGCACCCCGCAGCGGAACGACCGGGCCAGACCCCTCACCTGCCGCCGGCGGAGGGGTCAGAGGTCACCCCGGAGGGGTCAGAGGTCGCCCCCAGGGGGAAGGTCCCGGCGGGAAGACCCCACCCGCCGCCGCCGTCCGCTGAGGGGGGGCGGAAGGCCCCGCCCACGCGTCGCCTCTCCTCGCCGCTGATTGGCGGGGACGTCCCCACATTTCCCCCCCCCCATCCCCGAATGGCCCGCGTCCCTCGCGGGGGTGGGGGTAGCGCGCTGCGGATTGGCTGACGCGTTCCGGCCAATGCGAGCGGGTGGTGTTGGCGTGCGCGGAGGCGGGCTGAGGTGAGGGCAGCGCGGCCGAGGCCCGGGGCGGCGGCGGGGCCGGCATGGGGCTGCTGACCGAGCTGGCCCGCGGGCTGGTGCGGGGCGCGGACCGCCTGTCGCCGTTCACCAGCAAGCGCGGCCCCCGCACCTACAGCAAGGGCCGCGGGGCCAAGAAGCTGGGCGTGCTGACCTCTAGCCGGAAGTTCGTCCTCATCAGGCAGATGGTGCCCGAGTTCGTCGTCCCCGACCTGGAGGGCTTCAAGCTGAAGGCCTACGTCTCGTACCGCGCCCCCAAGGGCTCCGAGCCGCCCATGACGGCCAGGCAGCTCTTCACCGAGGTGGTGGCTCCCCGCATCGAGAAGGACGTGAAGGAAGGCGCGTTTGACCCCAGCAACCTGGAGAAGTACGGCTTCGAGCCGACGCAGGAGGGCAAGCTCTTCCAGCTCTTCCCCAAGAACTACGTGCGGTAGGGAGCTGCCGCGGGGCTCCCGGGGCGAGCCTCGCCCTGTGCGAGACGCGACCCGCACCAGCGAGCGCGGGACGGTTTCTGTCTGTGGCTATTAAAAACAAATCCTTCCACGCTGTCCCTCGGCCATGTCTGATCTCGGTCGCTGGGGGAAGCTGGCGGTTCGCCTCCCATCCCGAAGGAGAGCATCGCCTGTCGCTCGCGTAGCTCTGTGTCAGCGTGCCGGCGTCCTGCTCTCAGACAAGAGCTGACTGAGCAGGAGGCAGTTTCTCTTCAGGCTGCTGAAACCTCGTTCCTTCCTTCTGGGGAGGAATTCCTGCCTTCTGGGCATAAAGGAGGATGAGTCTGATCCCCTCCAGAGAGGCTGGAGTTTCCCAGCTGCGGAGAGCAGCCCGCTGCAAGCCCAACGGCGTACCCTGGTCCGAGCACGCTGCTGCCGCTCACGCTGGGCAGCAGTTGCAGCCGGAGAGGGAAGGCTTCGATGGGTTTACCCCCAGCCCCAAGGAGGAGTTCCACTCGACCAGGAGTGAGACCTCCAGCAGGCAAAACCACTTCCGTACCCTAAACTCTCTGCTTCTATCAGATGCCACAATTTTTCCAGTCTTTCCCAAGCCTTAAAGCTATGCTTTTTTAGAGTAAAACAAGATACAGTTAGTAGGTGCACTTAGTGTCTGTCCCTTAGCAGTGCAGCTGCTTGAAGTTGCAAGATAACTGTTTAAATTTGAAACCTGCCTATCTGTCCTAACTATTGCTATGTTTGGGCCTATATTCCTACCAGAGCAGCACCTTGTTTGTCAAATCCCATGGATACAAGTAACATTTACATAGGCAGTTGTGTGCAACTGTTTAAAGTAGAAACTGTTAAGTTCTGTATGTCTTTGGAAATAACGTGTGTTCTCTTGACACCCAAGTGCTGGAGTCTGAGCAAATGATTCTCCTGTGCGCCAGTTCTGTGCCGGGGGGCTGCAGCCCTCCCGGGGGTACTCGAGAGTTTTTCTTGCATGAGGTTTTCCAAGTATGAAGTACTGCAAAGCTTAAGTGTTAAAAAATTAAATTGCAATTAAACCGTTCACTTTTGGAGATAGGAAGTGTGTTTGGTGTGTGCTCGGTGGACATCCAGTCTGTAACGAAGACTGACAGATGAGCCCTTAAAGTGGTGTTTAAAAAAAATACCTGTTTTCAGGGCTGCGATGGCGGGGAGGGGATGCTGCACTGGCTTCCACTTCTTGGTGCTGCAGCCCCAAATAACCGCAAAGGAAGGAGGAGTTGTTAGGGCACTGGCGCAGAGGGTTCAGGAATCACATCCGTAGAGGGGGTCGGGGACGGCACAGTTTTTCTAATTAGTTAAGCCAGACCTGCATTTTTCAGCTCATCAGAGTAAGGGTTACAGGCGAGGGGTGGGTTTCTGCTGTCAGCCCTGGGTGCCGTTGCTGTTGGCAGGGGTGGTGCTTTGCCCCTTCCTTCCAGGAGTCCCCTTTCCTAGGCTCCCCCTCTCCCTTTCCAAGGACCATCGCTGGCAGCTGGATGGAGGGCATGTGAGGGCAAGGCTGGAGAGCAGGAGATTCTGCACCCTTTGATGCCAATACCAGCTTGGTCTCGAACAAGTCGCTTGCCTCACCTTCCCTAGGTGAAGGCAGATGGTAACAGGAGACTGCTCATTTCTCAGGGCAAAGCAAGGACTAGCGTAAGGCATAAATCACTTGCCCCAGTCCAGTCACAGTCTGTGATGCCTCTCCAGCTTCGCTAACCTCAGGCTGTTTCCTCTTCATCTCACACAGCAATAAAAAAGCATGACAACCTTTTAAGATGGAGTTAAGAGTCAGAAGCCATGTCGCTACAGGGAAACGCCCTCGGTGTTCTCACCAAGGTGTGAGGAAACCGGATTGTCAGCTCCGGCTCCCCGAGAACATTGAGCACCACCAAACGCCCCAGAGGGACGGAGCCGTCCCAGGGCCAGGCAGAAGGTCCTCACAAGGGCTAGCTGTGAAGGGCTTTCTAAAAGCAAAACAACCACAGAAGATGCATCACTTCTATTGATTTTACTTTAGAAACATCCAAAAATAGGGTGGTTTTGTTAACAAAAGCTCTTGTTCACAATACTAATATGAATCTTCATGTAACAGTGCTCAAGAATGTTTTCTAAAATACACATTCATCCTTGAAAAAGGAGTTTCAAAGCAGTAAAATTCTTATCTGCTGTACCTCGTTTTAGATGCAGCACTGTTACAGATAGATAACTGTTGCTGGTGTTTCTTTCCCTCCAGACAATGAATTCTTTAGGACCCTCAAAAGAGAAACCATGCAAGCTAGAAGTTACTTAACTAGTTTAAGCTGGCTTTTTGTTTCTAGGAAGATAATAAAGTGCTCCAGAAATGGTGTTTTGCTGATATTTCACAGTGAAAAAAGAAAGCTAATGGAGCAACCATGAGAAATTCTTCTGCAGCCATTCCTGGAGGTAGTTAGGACAACGTTGTTAAGATTTTGGTTTCTGTACTTATGTTGAACTTAAAAGATGTCAGGAAACACTGCTTGTACTTTTTGGAGGTTTTGACCTTAAAGCTGTTCACCTTTTAAAAACTGAAAGATCTTGACTTTGGACCTAAATGTGTGTCTCACTGTGGAGAGCAGAAAACATGAGTTTGATACCAAGAGGCCATGGTGGGGGTTGGTTAAGCGTGGCACTAAAACACAGCGGGGCTCGCTACACAATGGATGCTAAACCAGGTTGTGCTTAGCTTAGGGAGTGATAAAGGGAGACTGCAACCAGGTGATGAGTCTGATGCAAAATGAGACTGTGTGGATGCATCAGAATGCTTCCAAGAAAGGCCCTGCTGAGAACAAAGCTTCCCCTCGCTGAACTTCTGTCTGTCATACTGGTCAGTTTGGATTTTCTTCTAAAACAATAATTTCTCTCTACTAAAGATCACTAAGCACACTGCACTGTCAGTATCTGAACTGTCTTTGAGTGTCTTCTCCAAGTACGTACTAGTTCACAGATCACACAGCAAGCTGCACACACAGCTAAGCCTCTGCTCCTGGGCTTTTTGGGGCCACTCAGGAAAACCTCCAGTCACATCCTGCCGCTGCCAACACGCAGCAGCACAGACAAGTTTGGTTTGTGATGGAAGGAGGAGAACGGGCTTAACAGATCAATCATAGAAATGCAAACCAGCCTTGAAGGCATTCAAATATAAGGTAGAGACAAGCAGCCTTTGCGAGGCAGACCGTCCTACTTTGAACTAGTGCATGAAGGGAAAATTAAATCAACGAGTCTGTGCTTGACCTCACTCCTCAAAGCAAAAGCTTTCCTCAGTCCTGAAAATAAAACACCAGTAATTCCATCAGTATCGGCCTTAAAACACTCACAAGCTCAACAATAAAACTGGAAAAGCCCAAGAGAAATTAGACAGGGCATAAGCTCAGATGTCGCTCGCAGTACAGGAATTTTCCCGCCCCTCTCCTTGGGACTGGTCAATGCAAACTTTCAACCGTTCCTTCAGACGGAGATGTGGCGCTTGGCCTCTCTGAAGGGGTCACCAGGCTCATCTCCCACTTCCAGACATGGAGGATATTGTCATAGAAAGAACAAGTTGCTACAATGCTCATTTCTTTGGGGCTGTCTAGAGACCTGGCAGAGTCACCGCTTCTGTCCAGACCCGTTCCGCTGCGTCTCTCAGCCCACGCGTCAGAACCGCTGCCTGACTCGGGATCTCCCCCCCGGTCAGGGCCCCCAGCCAACCCTAACCTTCCCTTCACCTCCAAGCCCCCAGCCCGGGCAGGATCCCCCGCTGCTTGGAGCAGCAAGGCAGGGCCTTCACTCTCCTCATCCAGTATTACATCAAAAGTAGCTGTAGGAGACTCATAAATTATCTTCAGGTTTTGGACCTGCAAACTCAGTCCCTTGTCTCCGTCCTCCGATCCTCCCACAAGCTCCTCCGAAGACCGACACGCAGCAGCAGAGTCCTGTGTTGCAGTCAAGGAATCCCTCGGACAGAGCCTCGACCAGTCAGCCCCGTAGGCCAAGGAATTGTGCAAGACATACGATGACAGGATAGTACATTCCTCCGTGTTTTCCGCTTTAAAAAAGTAAACAAAAGCATGAAATGAGCAGAAATTACATTGCAAAACGGTTTGTTGCAGACTGCTCACAAGCCATTCTAGGAGAGTTCTCTGGTTATTGCGGTCTTCACAACAAAGTCAAGGGTTTTAGCAGAAATGAGGTACTGACTTTCCTGACAATTTTTCAGCCACCTCTCATTAGCCTTGACTTTCCCTGGTTCCATAAGCAGACAGGAGAAGATTTAATGTGCCTCAGCATGCATCATTACTCAAAATACCTAAAAAGGCTCAAGAAAGACCAGGCAGATCACACAGCGATCGCCACTCAGCCACCCGTACAACTGGTCAGATTGCCAGACCAGGTTCTGGTTATTAACAAATTGCAGATGTGTTCTTCCCATGAGCTTTCTGACTCTGACGGCGAGTGGACATCAAGTTCCTCCCTTCCCTGTGCAGGAGCAATGTCCTCCTCTATTTGCAAGCTGTGGATCTGCCCAAGGCCTGGACAAACCCAGGAAGGCAACCATTTTGTGCAAGGTTGCATTTGTAATGTTAATGCAAACAGCTTTTAATCATGTAAATACCTTCTGATTCACATGGAGGGCTTATTCACGTTATTCTAGATTAACCAGACTGCACAGCACTTCCTTTCTGAGGCAATAACCAATTCACCAGCAGGTCAGTAACTTCTGCTGACAGGAAAGCACCACCTGACATTCAGAAGAACCTCTTTGAACCATCAAGATGAGTACAAACTGGAACGGTCATGTCAACAGGTAATACCTTCACAACAAAACAAACAGGCTTTCCTCCCGCGACAAGAAGTTACGAGAGACTTCCACGTGAACAATGACAGTGCCTTTGCGCAACTGATCAGGCCAACAGCAAGGACAGGTCTGGGAAAGCCCAAAGAGTTACCTCCGGTTGGAATAAAAGTCTATGGCTATTAACAACATCTAGATCTGTCTAGCAAGCTCAGAGCTGGAGTTCCCCCATTAACCCGGCAGTAGGAAAGGAGAGCAGCAGAGCAGCGCAAGAGCACCTCTGTTCCACTGAACACTCACCCATGCTTCTGCGGCAGTCAAGGATTTTGAATCCACTCTGCATGCAGGCTGCGAGCAGCACAAAGTCACAGGTTGGGTGCCACTTCAACCTCCAGACTCCACCTTCAACGTGGGTGTCTGCCAGCGGCTGCTTCATGTTCCTGGTGTCCCACAACAGCACGTGCTCGTCGTAGCTGGAGACATATCACAAATAAACATGCAGACAAGCAGCAAAGCTGATTCAGTGCAACAAGTACAGAATAAAATTAGGAAAGATCGCATGCTCTTCACCGCACTGAATGTCTGAAGAGACCACACCTTGAGCAGTGGTAGCGTGTTCAAAACAACAGAGGCTGGTCACTCTAGTGAGGGGCAGCTAGAGGGGATTTACCTGCCAGTAGCCAGAAGATTCTCCCGGTGGGGACTGCACTGAATGCTGCACACACCCATGGAGTGTCTGCAAAAGAGCAACATACAGCAGAGGGACGAGACAGCAGTGCACAACTTGAGAAGGGATTCTTCCTTGAATGTCAAGGATTTGGGGTCCACATTACTGCATCAAGGTCTCGGGAAAGGAGAGTAAGGTGAACTCAAATTTCCGTCCGGTGAAATACACAGGCAGAGTTCCATCTACACAGTCTAACAGCCTTTCCAAGGCAAAACTTCCACTGACAGTGTCTCTCAGCAGAAATATTTTCTAGTAATAGTTGTACCATAAACTGCTGGTCAGAGCCCGTAAGAATTTCAGCACAACAACTCTGTTCCCAGGAGACTTTACTCCCAACATTAACATTTCCATAGCAATAATCCCCAGTGTATTTTATGGTTACATGTAGAATTTCACTGGAGAACTGTGTATATTGTTTTAATCATATTCTAAAAGATATGTGATGCCACCAGAAGAAAGAAATTACTTCGCATGAGTGAACAGTGGAGAATAAAATATTTTCTAAAACACATTCCATAATAAGACATCCAAACTTCACACACACAAAAATTCCCCAAATAAAGGCATAAATCAGGATTCTTCTTTTACAAAGAAGCTACGACCATCTTCACGTGTGGACGTGAGCTGTTGGTTTATTATACCGAAGACACAGAGAAGAAAGTTTCAACCTGAAGTTGCCCTGATGAAAAAACCTGTTAGATGTCTCCATTCCCCGAGAGACAGAAACGAGACTCCACCATCACTGTGCATCTCAGAATTCCGTGGCTTGGGAAGGGACACGGTAGCACCATATGTTCACACACGACAGCTTCAGGGTCCAGCTGCAGACACGGCTTGCTTACCTCCTGCTGGTGAAGACAGGAGCCTCTGGACTGCACCGGGTGTCCCAGCCCTTTAGCAGGCTGTCGTCTCCTCCTGCACAGGGACAAAACATCGTCAATCCAAACACCGTCCAAATGGCCAGCGCAGGGCACCGAGGCAGCGCAGTCAACACCCAGCTGATGCTTTCACAGAATCACAGAATGTTCGGGGCTGGCAGGGACCTCTGTGGGTCACCCAGCCCAACCCCCTGCCAAAGCAGGGTCACCCAGAGCAGGCTGCACAGCACCGCGTCCAGGCTGGGCTGGAATATCTCCAGAGAAGGAGACTCCACAACCTCCCTGGGCAGCCTGGGCCAGCCCTAGGCTCTCACAGCATTTAACAGACACCACCTGAGGCTCACAGTACTCATCACCACAGAAGAGACATGCATTAACAACACCCTCACTGTGCTAAACAAAAAAATAATTTGAAGATAAAAAGACTGGACTCTAGCAGCTCTCTGGCTCTTTGCCACACACCACAAAAGATTATCATCTCTTTCGCCAACAGCCAGACAAAGTACGGTTTAAAAGACGCCTCTTCTCCTAATTAACTCCAAGCACTTCCCACAATCAAGAAGCCTTTTACCCCTAGCAAAGGCCCCAACTCTTACAAGCGGTGTGATACGAGCAGCGTACCCAACCCTGGAAAGTAAAGTCCCAAGGAAATCACGTCCCTAAACCAGGTGCCCCCTCCCTGACACCCCCAAGTGAGATTCCCAGTCCTTACAGACCTGAATACACAATATCGGTGTCCCAGTAATTAAAAGCAGCAATCCAGGCCTCAAATTTGTGAGCTTCCCACTGGTTCAGGACATGCACAGAGGGAGCAGATTCGTCTATGGAGAAAAGATTCAGCTTCCCCTCTGAATCACTGCTGATCACTCTCAAAGGGCATCCACTACAGTGGAATACAGAGAAAACATTAGAAATTACTGAAATTCATGTCCTAAGAAGCTGTTAGAGTAAAAAATAGCAGCCAAAGCATAGACAGATAACATAATTCTATATGTGTTTGATTCAACTAAACATTGATAGAAACCAGCAGGCAGTACAGTGGAAGGAATGCACAGATTTCTACAGCCCTTTTGAGCTTTGGCCCATCCCATCTTCAAACCATCTACATCAGTGATCCCCATTCCCCGATCTCACAGGGGGAACAAACTGCTCACGCTCATGGGAGGGAAAGAAAACCGCCCTTGGGTCTTTCCTTCTCCTAGATGCATAACTTGACTTCTCACATGCTTGGTATTACATCAATAAACGCATTCCATGTGCAGAGATGTTTTTTCTCCTCCAAGTCAGACTGACAAGGACCTCTCAGAGTCTCTTCCCTCTTCTGGAGTATGAAGCAATGTTTTATTTCCCTGCTATCACAGACATCTGAAGCACTGGCTGATCCTGACCTTTCCTGCTCTCTTCTTCTGGCTAGCACAGTGGCAGTTTCTGCACACAGCGTTCTTGGAGCGCTGGCAGAAGCTTTGCAGCTCACAGCGCACAGATTTTCTGACATTACCCGACATGAACTAGGTGCCTTCTGTTTGGTTACCTGAAACTGTAGGTACCGATTTGGTGGCTCAGGGCTTCTTTCCATTTCTACATCACACGCTAGTTACTAAGTCGTACTGCATCTCCCAAACTTCCACACGAGAGAGACAGGGTCACCCCCTTCCTACAGAGATGTGCAGGCTGCACATCCGGCTTCTGGAAGGGGTTATTTGTCTCTCAAATGACAACAGTGACAGGCTTTAAAGGGACCTTTCATCATGGCAACGGTCATTTATCTTGAAGGGCAGAGACAACGGGAAGAAGGAAGGTAAGGAAGACAAAAGTAGAACTGGGAATTCTACTTATTCATTAAACAGCATGCACAGAAACAGCTTGAATTAGCCAAAGCTACTAAATACTTGCCCTGCAGCATTAAGCCCACGACTGCCTGATCCCCCCCATTTCCAGGCTCACACCAAAGGCACCACTCTCTGTTTTGCACTTAACTTACAGAAAACACATACCCTACCTCTCTCAAGGTACAGCTAACTCATGTTATTTCATGCAGTGATGCCATTTCTGACACCAAATGTATGAGCATTCAAGAGAGGAAGGAGCCGCTTCCAAACCAATTCTCTCCTGATTCTCACTAACCCACGTCTAAACTTCCCACACGGGCTATTATTAGCAGTTGTTAAGCAGAACTTCACACTAAAATTTCAGCCATAAGAGCAGAGCTGGAACCAGCGGATCCATCTGCATCCCATTCTGGTCTTTCCTTTTAGCAAAGGCAACAGAAGACGTGTCCCTGGCTCACCTGCCGCCATTCACCGTAGCATAACCTCACATTTGTTCTTGGTTCAGTCTCTGTTATGGTGGCCACAGTACGTTCTTGTTCCTTTGTTCCCCTTTCTCTGGAAGTGGTAACTTCTAGAAAAGGCGCAGGAAGACAGCTGGGGGCCAAGAAAGTCTTAAACCACAAAAAGCCACCAAAGGTTTAATCATCAAAGCCCTCAACTTATGGCTGAAAACTGTCACATCCACAACAACCTCCACGGCCAGCCCTTCTCTCCCATCCTCACCATTGCTCTCGTCCTGTGGACCAGTCTAAAGACAACGCCAGACGCTGCGCACCGAGATCGACCCTGAAGCACGGCTCCAACATGCAGCTGTTCTTCTACTGAAAAGAAAAGGAGTGGGTTAAGACTGCGAAGACAGCAGGTGTACAACAACACGCGTGCTGCTGACTCCTGTGGAAGGCGTCTTCCCGAGGCTGATGAGCATTAGGGTCCCACACTACAGAAGAGATCAACTGTCCCATAGCAACGTACACCCGCTTAGTACTGCTGAAGGGCAAACGTACGCACGTGCAGGATCCCCACCCTCCTGCTTCCCACCTCCCAGCAAATCCCCCTTAGACTTTGCTTGCTCTCAGTGAGTGATGAAGTGCAGGGGAAGCGATGACCTGACTGCCAAACACCCTTACAGACTGGCTTCCGCTTTCTTCGCTCTGTGGGAACGGCTCGCCCAATTCCTCCCTTCTCTCACCAACAGAAAGAAATCCCTCTCCCAAATTCTTCGCCGCTTTTAACAACCATGCACCTTTTGCTGCGTTTACCAGTTAGTGCACGCTCTCAAGTGACAGCTTCCAGGGTTTGCTTCTGCTCCCCTCATGCCTCATGCCCACGCTCTGCAGCTGGGTAGAGCCCAGGCAGTCTCTGGTGCCATCAACAAATTTGTGGGATTTATAAGAAACATTATCAGAAGACAAAAGAAGAAGTGTTTAAAAAGCTGAGCATACTGAGGAAGCCATGGAAACCATACAGCCTTCCTGCAAGTCTCGGCACACTGCTAATAAATACAGAGATACATCAAATACAGGTGAAAACCAGCTCCAACAGCAGCAGGCTTTACGGCCACCTACCTCGCTTCCAGTCAAGTGGCAAAACTCCACGGCGCCTGTCGAGTTTGCAATGCCAACCATGGGATGTTCTGCAACAGGAACATGGCACCTGTAAGGTCAAGTTAAGCAAGTCTCGAATGTCCGTATTTCTCGTATTTTAAGAGAAGAGCAAAGTCATAGCTTTTATTCCAGGACAGACAAGGAGAAGGTACTTGACCAAAAAAATCTCATTAAGCATGTCTAAGGCTACTCAAGTTCCCACAAATCTGCATGAAGGAGATTATATATAGGGGAAATCTACTATATATGATTATATAAATACAAGAGGTCCACAGTCCCTGACCAGCTGCTCATCAGTGCGCAGAAGAGCGTAACACAGAAACGCGTGCAGCCTTCGCTCACTGGAACAAGCCGGAGAACACCTCCCTGCACGCAGCCAGGGAGAGCTGAGCTGCTGACCGTCGCTGTTCCCGCCACGCCAACGGCCGCAGCGGATCCCCAGAACGGCAGAGCGTGCCGCTGCGGGCTCCGCGCCTCGAGGGCCAGCGTTACCATTTGATGTCCAGGACGGCTGCGGTGTCAATCCTCTGGATTTCAGTCAGCGGGATGTGAGGCTGCTCCTCGTTGTAGTGGTACAGGTAGAGGCGCCCAGTCCGGTCGCAGGCTCCGCTGCTTCCTCGGGAGTCGGCCTGCACCAGAAACCGGGCCCTGAGGAGCAGGCGCGGCGGCGTTTCCACCTTCCCCAGAGCCCTCCCGACCCCGGACCCCGCCAGCAGCGGGGCAGGGGGCTCCCACTGTTCCAGTCCCTCCCTCGGGGGGTGCCAGCCGCCACCGTCCCTCAGTGAGCTGGGGCCCCTCCAGCCGGCCCAGCCGGGCCGAGGCACGGCCCCCCGCCGCGGGACGGACAGCGCCGGGGCCGGCAGCACCCCGAGCCGCTGCTGAGGCGACCGGTACCGGCTGAGGCGGCAGCGAAGGGCGGGAAACCACCCCGGGCCCGGCTGAGGGGGCTGAGGCGGCGGGGGGCGGCCCACGGCCCGGCTGAGG
>Ga0065711_1030376_pt1 | contig 32679 bp, 19 predicted proteins | sample Hoacrofraction12_FD_59098 | JGI IMG/M metagenome (GOLD analysis project Ga0065711, IMG submission 59098) | Hoatzin crop microbial communities from Cojedes, Venezuela - Epithelial fraction 12 v2 (version 2) | ecosystem: Host-associated > Birds > Digestive system > Esophagus > Crop | place...
GTCCCCTCACCATCCTCATAGCCCTCCGCTGGACTCTCTCCAGTAGCTCCTCATCTTTCTTGAACTGGGGAGCCCAGAACTGGACAGAGTGTTCCAGATGGGGCCTCACTAGGGCAAATTAGAGGGGAAGGAGAACCTCTCTCGACCTGCTGGGCACACTCTTCCTAATGCATCCCAGGATCCCATTGGCCTTCTTGGCAAACCCGGGCACCCTGCTGGCTCATGGTCAACCTGTTGTCCACCAGCACTCCCAAGTCCCTCTCCACAGAGCTGCACTCCAGCAGGTCAGCCCCAGCCTGTACTGATACATGAGATTGTTCCTCCCCAGGTGCAGGACCCTGCACTTGCCCTTGTTGAACCTCATCATGTTCCTCTCTGCCCAACTTTCCAGCCTGTCCAGGTCTTGCTGAATGGCAGCACAGCCTGCCAGTGTATCTACCACTCCTCCCAGTTTTGCGTCATCAGCAAACTTGCTGAGGGTACACTCTAACTTTATGTTCACGAGCACTGTTTAATCCCAGTGACTTCAAAATATTTGACCGCCTTACTCATCTAACTCTGGCTTGGAGAAATTATTTCAGAAACGCCTCAAGGGTGACCTTGGCTTTAAAAATTAGGATTTACCTAAAGCCATGTTTCAATTGCTACGTTATGGATTGGCGTGTCCAAGCCCCAGCCCGAGGGCTGGCTCTGGCAGCAAGGCTCTCTGCCCTGCCATCCCTACCAGGGCGGCAGCCAGTGCAGACCCCGGGAACAGTGCAGCCTCCCCTGAGCCCTGTCCTGGGGGAAGAAGCCTGCCGGTGGGAGGGGATCATGGCAGGGGTACATGTGGCTGCTGCTGGGGAGGACTGGCAGGGACCTCACTCCTGCGCCAACTGTTTGGATGCTCTTGTAACAGGGAAGGATGGATCGAGGTTGAAAGCATGAGGCTGGATTTTGACTTGGTCTCCCCTCAGATAACTCAGCAGTTGATGGCTTGTTGTGGGAGAGAAGGCCTGCTCCCAGGGCCGCCTTTGGCAAAAACACCCTCGGTAGGATCCGTCCAGGGTAACGACTATTAAACATCATCCCGGGGCCTCAATTCATGCTGTGCTGAGTATGAAACAAAGATGGGAAAGTAGCAAGTCCTGCTCTGAAGTGTCTCAAATGCACAGATGCAGGCAGACAAGAACCGTGTGGTTAGTATCCCAACTTCAGACCAGCAAGCCTAGCAAGTACCTTATTAACGATCACAGCACAAAAAAAAAAAATACGTGTTTACTAAAAATATGCGAATGACAAAGCGAGGCATCATCTATACGGTGGAGGATCAAGAAGTGGATGTCCCTGAAAGATGGAATAGCTGCGCTGGGGTGATGTCCGATACAGCGCAGCGTACAATCAATAGCTTCATACTCTGCCTCTGGAGCCCGAGACAGCGGCTGCTCCCCTGCGCTTACTCCTCTTATGTCTTATAATCCTCCCACAGCCCTGCAGAGACTGCACTGGTCCCTACAAAAATCAATTAAGACTTAGCTGTGAGACTGATGGTGGGATCAGCGCGGTCACCTGTACTACCAGTAACACAGCACTTGCACTGGGGTCATCTGTCCCCTGTATTATATAGAAATTAAAGCTTACTACCTACTGCTTTTCAAAGAATTACATTAATCTTCCCCCATTCACCTGCAAGGTTTATTCCACATAAAGGCATCATTTTGCAAATTGATCAATTTTATCCCAAAAATGTCACTATTTGGCAAAAACTCAATTCTACATGGGAGGAGCATTCATTAACTGTTATTATCATGTCACACAAACATGCCAGGATGTTCCTCAAACAAAACTCTAACATGTTAGTGGTTAAAAAGCTCTAAAGTAGCATGCGACCACAAAAGGAAAGGACAAATTGCAGGGAAAGGTATACAACCTCCAGCTGGAAAGTAACAAGATATTTCTAAAGGAAACTCTTCTTCCTTACAGAACCAAGATTATTCTACAGTGTGTCCTAAATTTCATGCACGGAAGATAGAGAAAGCATCACTTTGTTCAGCAAAGCTAAGAGATGAGTGGAGGGAGTTCTTGCAAAATGTAAAAACTCCAACTGCTGCTGCATAATCCATTCCCCTCTGGGCTTCTCGGGACCTGGACAAGCTTTATGGGCTATGCTCATGGAATGCCTTCAGAAATTAATTCAAACCTGACAGCAGAAACTACCCTACATTAATATTCCATTTCTGAGAAGAGGGAGTGTTCAAATAATTAAACATATGTTTAAATTGTTTAAATTGAAACAATTTAAACATAATGTTTAAATTTAAACATTTTAAACAATTTTTAAAATGAAACATTATGTTATCCAAAAATGAGGAAAGGTTCTTGAATATACAGAGTTTTTCCCAACTCTTCTTGTAGATGGAAGGTAGCAGGCTCTGTACTCTCTATACTGAGACTTTCCACAAGAATACCATAAATTTACCTTAGAACAGTGAGAAACAAAACTTCCTTCCCAAACCAACTGACTACAGGAAGATGACTTCAGGCAATCTGTGAGAGGACAAGCACTTAAAAAAAAACCCCCAAGAATTGTTGTGCAGAGAGCCTGTTCAGCTTTCATGTTTTGCACCTTCATAGATCATCCACTAACTTCCCACACCAACTGAATTTCAAAGGTCACAAGTCCAGTAATGCCCGAGAGAAAACAGAAAGAGCAGATGCAACTATTGCAACTGCAGCTCTTGCCTTCATCAGAGATTGTTAGCAATTACCACAGAGTTACTTTAGTTCACAAAAAACCAAACCCAAACCAAAGCTAACCCTCAAAAAGTAAAAATTAAAAAATAATTATTAAAATTGTTAAAAACTCACTCCAAAAGTATATACTAATCAGAGTTATAAGAAACTGAGCACTGGCTTTTATGTTACATTTTACACACCGTCTCAAAAACCCCAGGAAGTTATGAGAAGTTACTTGTGCTGAGCACAGGATTCATTTACCTACAGAGTGCTTTGCTGAACAACTTCTGAAACTGGTTTAATTTATATAATCTGGATGATAACTGCGAAAAATACCAATGCTATAGATTCTACAAGAAGAATCTAAACATCAGTTCCAGGCATTTAAAAAAAAAAAATTTCTTTCCTCCCTATTCATCACAGTTATCATCATCCTGAAAGTGGATTATGAAAAAGATGTCAGGAATGTGAAGAATTACTACGCATGATTGCCTGGTCCTTGTAGAAATATGTGAGCCACATCTAAAAGTAAAATCACCGTGCCACTGAGCTTTCCACCACTTTGAAATAATACTTTTCTTACTGAAATAGACCTTAAAAAGGGATCTGGAATCCAGATTTCTTCAGGTGAGAAGCAGATGTAATCCTATGAAATGTCTGTACCTACGTCTGTGTGCTGTGAACACTGCTCATGCTCTACAGGAACCATTTCCTCCACAGAGATTATGGCAAAATAACTGGTTCAGAGTCACACCTTGGACAAGTTCTAAGCATTAGAAACTGCAGTTCTCCTTTTTGTAATGCAGTCTGTTATTTTAGTAACCTCTTCCTGCAGAGAAACCGTACAAAGTATGAGGATGAGTCATGTTTACCAAAAGCAACAAAAGCAAATTGGTAATGATGGCAGAAAAAGCAGAAGAAAATGCAGAGAACCTTTCATTGCACCAACAAAGAACACATGAAGAAAAAAAAATAGCAATACCATTAATAATTAATTTTGAAATGTCCTAAGTGTTATCCGTTAACAAAACCTGAGGTAGCTGACAGCCTTCCTATTAAACCCTACATAATTTGCAGCATCTTCTGAACATCAGCAAACACATCTCCACAATACTTCCGCAATGAAGGCAAAACTGCCATCTTCCTTTTTCAAGAAACCAAGGTGTGAACAGACCACAGCTTATCCCGGGTCACTTAAAAAGCCTTCATCAGAAACGGGGGTTACACTCCACAATTCCGAATTCCACCACGGTGGCTGAAGGCTGGAGTGAATGCGAACCATCCCCATCCCAGGGGCTTGGGCATGAGACGAGGAGACAACTCTCCTTGGCTGCTTACATGGAAAAAGGCACTGATGTCTGCCTTCCCGTTTTGCCTGTGCAACAACAGGGGGGACATTCATTCAATGAAAAGTTGATACTTCAAAAAAAAAAATTGCATTTATCCACAGAACATATTCTTCAGCTATGAATTTCTTTGCTATCATGCATATTACAGATGCAAAGTCGTAACAAAAATAGTAAACATTTATATTCATGAGATAGTTATAATGGACCTGACAAAACCTTCTCTTGAACAATGCCCAGAGCTACAAGACTAAGAAAAACTGACAGATAAGGTTAAGAAGAAATTTAGGATAACTCTCTCCAACAATTATTCCCTAAATCACTTCTTGAAGTTACCCCTGAAGCACGTAACAGCAGGCATTTTCAGATGCAGGATGATGGAAAAGGGGGATTCCCAATCACATTTAGGATGGCAATGCCCTCTTTTCGTGCAGATTACACAGGGGAAAAAAAGCACACATTTGGCTTTATTTACTTTCTTCCCCATTGCTGTTTTGGATCAGTTTACTGTGAACTAAAACCAGATGAGACAGAACTTGAGAAGACAACCGTGACCAGAAGACATTTCTCAGAGCATCAGTGAGTAAACGGCTGTTACAAGAAAGACTGAAAAAAAAAAGAAAAAGAAGAGTGTATTTACAAATACTGAATGCTTATCCAAAAGACAGTTCATTTCACTGAACCACTCCTGAAATTAAAATCTGCAAGTGCTCAAGGCTATTCATGGGAGCGTTAAAGAGAAACACCCCTTTGTCCAAACAAACCAGTGCAGTAAAGGCATTAATTTGGCTCACTAAGATGACAGACTTGCACACTGTATAACTTAAACATACATGATGGGGACTATATAGAAGAAAAAAAGAGTACACAGAATGCGTTTGGCCTATGAGCACGATGAAGGCAAAGCAAATGAACATTTCTGCGGCAGCAGAACCCCAGGAGGGGAGCAGGACAGGGCAGGGCAAGGGGGCAGAACGACACAGAACCACCGCAGGATCGCAGGCTGGAAACTCAGTTCCAGCTACTGAGTTTTGGGAATTACCTCTAGTGACAAGAAAAGAAACAAACCCAAGACCTTCAAGCAGCGGTCCTGCAGCGCCTGTCCACGGGGAAGGAGCCAGCCAGTCCTGCTACAACATCCACCCGCCTGGGCTGCATAGCAGGGAACGCTGCAGTTTATTAAGAGAAACTAAGTGAATATTCAGTGACTGGAGCCACCAACATGCATAGCCTAAAAGCCACCTGAACCAAAGACACTGTCATTTTACCTTTTCTTTCCTCTGTCATTACCTTGGGGTCTGTCAAAGTTCAAGCCAGGCCGTAAGCGCTGGAAGGCGGCACTCGTACCCGCTGGTGCGTCAGCGCAGTGAAGTGCACAATGGGAAACCCATTGTTTGGGGTGCTATCATATTACAAATACGAAAGTGGAAAATTTAATCAAATAAATTTTGATTACTGTAGTTTAATTAGTTATAACTAGTAATAATTAGTAAATGTGCTAATTGGATTTTTTGAGGGGTTAAATCACAATCTTTGTTAGATGGCTGTCATCACCATAATGTTTTTGCGCTTTGGAATTTAATGAATTTCATGTATTTATTGTCGTAACCTCCCGTTGTGCAAATACTATATACCATGATACACATGACAGTGTTAGATGGAACACAGATTATCAAAGGTATTCAGATGCTTAATTTCTACTGATTTTAATGTGAGCTTCAGTGCCTAACCAGAAATTGCTGGGGTCTCCTGCACAGCTGATGGAAGCGCTTACGCCATCCTCTAACTGGAGAACACAACTGCAGGGAAGGAGTGGAGAAAAGCAACCGATCTGAAGGAGCAAAACACAAACAGGCCACAGATTAAGAGAAAAATGCACTGGGACCGATCCTCTTTAGCTTCCTTTGTGGCTGTGAGATATATCTTTGGAATAAGAAAGAGAAAATGTGTTGGAAGCTAAAACTACTAATTTATCTTTAAAAAAAGAGAAGAAAATCATATTTGACAGCAGTGAGGCAGAAGAGGAGGAAGACGTGGCAATACCAGGCTTCTTACTGCAAAGTTATGAAAATAAGACATGGCCAGTAAGGCCCCATCTAACACAAGAGAGTGCTGGGATGGACATGCAGGCATACTTATACAAAGAGCTATGGCAGGGAAAAGAAGGTGAATTTCTGTTGCTGTTTCGGAGGTTTTGCTTTCTTTTACGTATTTTGAAAATCCCCATCCAGATATTGGTGAGGAAGGACCTGCACTTTCCTCACGCTGCAGCAGTATCTATGAAGAAGAGATGTCACCTAAGATCAGAGCGCAAAGGTGGTGACTCTGCATGTCTACATTTTTCTACAGCTTATCTTCAGTCAGTCTGTTTACAACAGTTTTTCCCATTTAAAAATTCTTAAGTATCTCTCCTTTACACTAAAGAAAACAGTGTGTCAGCAGACATAGTTTAAAGTGAATTGAAGGTTTTAATTGTTATTTGTAGAAAGAAGGAGGTTTTTGAAGCAACTGTGGGCATTACAATTCCACCTTGAAGCCTAATCCAAGAGCAGGAGTGCTAGCGTTGCATAACGACAAAAATAAACACGACGAGAGACCTACTGTTACTTAAATGTGGGCAAGTTGGACCAGCTGTGTAACAGTCAATGCTTCTACAGTAATAAATGTTGACAGCAAAAATAAAAAGAATGCATTACTGAGACATCATCAAATGAGCCCTGTCATTACATGGAAACTCCACCCTGTATAAGCTTGTCAAAAAGTGTTACTGTAATCCTTTGAGAAGCCTCCTCCTCGGGCAATGGAGGAGAAATGTTCAGGATCGGCCCAGAACAGGTGTGTTGCGCTGCAGTGCCAGGGCTTAATCACGGATCTCTTCACATTAATCTCACAAAGGAACTAACTTGGATCATTCTGGGCCCATCATGCCACGCCGAGATGATTATTTACCTAACCAATTAAAGTAAGCAAGCTAACAGGGTGTTTAAAAATGGACATTCCAGGGCGTACAATATTTTACAATTATTATTTGTTCTCCTAAGTTCAGCATCAGGCACTGACACTTAAGAGGAACTGATACTACACGCTCTTTTCAAAGTCAGTCCCCGAAACATCTCCGTTCACACCTTGATCAACACTGGCAGAGGCCGGCTGTCCCTGCCCCGAGAAGATACCCTCTTTCGTTTGCAGGAGAAACTCCTTAGCCGCGTTTGTTTCCTCTTTGCAAAAACCCCCAGCCCCATTGCCTGAACAGCGGCTAAGGTATCAACATTTGTAGGGTGGACCAGAGGAGCAAACGTAGTTCGAAAAGGAAAATACATCCATCAGCTGTATTATGGCATTAGTGTAGCCTCAGGGTAATTTGTATCCACAGCCTGAGTTTGGACTTCAGACCCTAGACCTGGCTGCACTGCCAAGGCTGGGACTGTGTCCTGGCCAACTGGCTTTGCTGCTGTTGATGCCACTAAACCCACCATTTAATTACCCATTGGCCACTTCTTACCAGAAGTGTTAACTGAGCACGACATCTGTAGGCTGCTGATCATGCTTTATTATTTGCAGCTTGTTACTATGGCAATTTAAGTAGCAAACTGATGAAAACAGACAGCACGACAGCTAGACCATGTATCTACAATGGCACGTCAACAGCGTGGTCTAAAAGAGGCAGGAGGTTTCCAAAATGTTATCTGGTCAACACAGCTGACAGGCAGCAAACAACAGGCCCAATGAATCATACAATCATAGAATGATAGGTTGGAAAAGACCTCTAAGATCAAGTCCAGCCGTCAACCCATCACCACCATGCCTGCTAAACCATGTCCTGAAGTGCCACATCCACACGTTTTTTGAATGCCTCCAGGGATGGAGACTTCACCACTGTCCTGGACAGCCTGGTCCAATGTCTGGCCACTCTTTCAGTAAAGAAATTTTTCCTAATATCCAATCTAAACCTCCCCTGACACAACTTGAGGCCATTGCCTCTCGTCCTATTGCTAGTCACTTGGGAGAAGAGACCAGTACCTGCCTCACTACAAACTCCTTTTAGGGAGCTGTAGAGAACGATAAGGTCCCCCCTCAGTCTCCTCCAGACTGAACAGCCCCAGCTCCCTCAGCCACTCCTCATCAGACTTGTTCTCCAGACCCCTCACCAGCCTCGCTGCCCTTCTCTGGACACGCTCCAGCACCTCAATGTCCTTCTTGTAGTGAGGGGCCCAAAACTGAACACAGTACTCCAGGTGCAGCCTCACCAGTGCTGAGTACAGGGGCACGATCACCTTCATGATTGACTCAGAAGCTTGGAGGGGCAGGGAAAAGAATGGGACGGCAGACTGAGAAAGCCTGGGAAAGAAATCAGGTGCCAAAATTACGCACCACTGTACCTCATGACAAGTAAGCTGGATTACAACGAGTACACACGTGCATCTCAATGTTTTTAAGGTATTTCTTTGGAAGTTATGTAAGAAAAAGCTTAATCAAACACAATAAACAAATCTATAAATTAAATCAAATTGCTGGTGAAATTACGGTATTTTAGCACTTGCCATAATAGAAATATGCCCCAATTTGCCTGATTAAAATGTCATTAGGCTACAGTAGTGGACTTTGCTAATACATGGATACAGAGGCACAAGATTTAGCTAACCATACTATCACCACCAGCCAATGAAGTGACTCACTTCTCTCCGGTGCGTAAGTGGGTGACGCTGTTCAGAGCATCCTGCCTACACCATCAGGCGATGAGCAGTGACAGGGAGCTGACTGTCAGGCAATGCCTGAGCAGCTACAGCCAGCGTCGTGGTGAACACCAGTACCATTAGCTGGCAGTGGTAGCAGTCATCCTGCACCCCAGTAACCATCAGAGGGCACTGCAAAACACGCCGTGCTGACCAGAACTATGCAAGAGCTGTGCTGGAAGCTTTCCTGTACATGTAAGTTAAAAATCCAAAGTGGAGAAGTTCAGCTGCATAAACTAACTCGTTAACGACTTTATGCTGTTATTTACAAGTGTCTCCAGTGCTCTCTCTCTCTCACACACTTCTGTTTACAGCAAAGCTATATAGATGATTTCTTTTTTTAAAACACAATAGAATTTTCTGCTTATGTTTTTGTGGTTTTATGATGACTTATTGTTGCTATTAAGAAAACAGTAACAGAAACCGGACTCTGCATCCTGTTTGGTATTGTAATATTTGGGGAAAAATTGCACCAACTGCAATAAGATCTTAAAAAAAGAAAAGGTGTTGATGTTTGAACACTTGAAGTTGTCAAGTACAAGACTTACAATGAAGCTACATGTTATGTAGCAAACCACAAAAAGACAATATTTTTTTTTCAGGCTAAAGCCCTCTGTTGAGTACAGGTTGCTTGTCAAATACTTCCTGTCTGGAATAGTAATTTCATAAAGCAAGATTATTTTTTGTTGTTAAACTTCCTGCTTCAAAGGCAAAAATATCTGAGATCACCTCTTCAGTGTGCTTGTAACAAGTGAAGCCAAGGTATAAGTAAATATCCTACCTGTGTATAGAACCCATAGCATCTTGGAAACCCCAAAGTTTATGAAATTTTCCATTAGTTTTCTGAACGTCAAAGTGTACTAGAAAAAAAACTCCTCTTGGGGAAGAAATGCCACTGGTATTCTCAGTGACAGAAAAAACAAAAGGAAATGGGAGAAAAGACTACAGAAGCCTTGGACGAAGGTAGATTTTATAGGAATGTATAAAAATTAATTTTCCGTTCACCCTACAAAGAGCACTTAAGAGTAAGGAGTCAGGAGACATCGATGTCAGCGCCGTGGGGACATACATGGCCGGGCTGTCACTGCTCCCAGTCACCCAGGGCAGGACCCACAGCAGCTCAGGGCGCAGCAGTTAGTTCCCAGCTCTGTGATCATGGCCTCAAGGCTACCGAGTCATCGCTTTCTTTAAGCTTTATCTCCCTTACACCCAGACTTTTCCTCAGTTGCAAACCCACCTGGTTTTATCCTCATAGGACAGGCCTATCACTGCCTCACCTGACCTCTGCCTTCTTTCTCCTAAATACAGATCCCCCCTGCTCTGGACAACTGTTCTGGTCTCCTGTTCTCTATTCCATTCCTACCACTCCTATTTCTAGTTCCTTCTCCTATCTCTTACCTGCTCTTATCTCCCTACCTTTATATGCTCTTCTTTCCTTCTGTTCCTTCCTTTCTATCAGTTTTTATAGTTTCCAGTTCTGATCCTTTCTTAGAACTGATCTGTGATGTGAATTTTACCTTCTTATTAAAGCATTAAAAAAACAAATGCCACACCCGACATATTCCTCTTAAATGCAATAAAAAATTCAATTATATTGTGCCTTGGACTTCTGTTGTAATCCTCGTATTAAAATTTGTGTTCAGTACTAACAAAATTAAAGTAATTTTCTTTACCAATGAATTACAGGTAGCATAAATAGAGAAGAAAAAATGAACTACAGGTATTGTGCAGATACCATGCCTTCATATTATTATAATCATAATCGGTAAATCTCATACTAATGAGATACAAGATGTAAATGTGAAGAATGTGTTTAGTGAATTATTGTCAATCAACATCTATACAACAGGATAAGAATAATCTTGAATGGCAACACACCTATTATTATAAATTCCTTACTAAGTACTTCATTACTTCAAAATGTCACTCGCAATTTATAGAGTAACAGATAAACATCTCTCAACTGTATACCTCACTGTGTCTACTTCTAGGTAATTTGAAAAGCCACTTCTGAAAAGTCCTGTCATCACTTACCCACTCTGCATTGCTCTGAACGGTGATTCAGTACAGGCATAATTCTGGTTTTTAAGGTTGCTTTTCAATTCCCTCTTAAATGTATACATTTAAGATGTATCAATCTATTTTTGTTTTCTACCTATGACTTGGTGCTGGTCATTGGGAAAAAATCTGATTGTTGTTTCCTTGTATGAGCATGTTCAGCTCTGTAATATCATCGTAAATGTAAACGGTTACTCATGACTAACATTCAAATAAAGGAAACAAACTGAAAATGACAGTAAACCAACACGGGGAGACCCAAACAAATACATAAAGGACACTTAACGTTTTTAATCTCTGATGATGGAAGAGACACTAAACATATCATACCCAACTTCATTGCCTAAAGAAACATTTGGTTAATGTCGCATCTCCAGCGATTTGTGGAAGCCAGAAGGTCTCTGCAGTAACCTCCAAGTCTCACCTCATCCTTTATGTCTTCCTGCTGCTGGGCACTGAAGATCTCCATTGCAGCCATCAGCCTCATCATTAGCTCATCCACTGTCGTGTTACCTAGCAACAAAGGAAGATAGCTGAACTTCGTATCATTAAAGTTGTTAAACAAAAAAGAAGTCATTTGAGAATTAATCTGTAAGAAATAAGCAGAGTTAAAAAAAAAGAGAGTACAAAATACAAGTATTTCAGCAGAATTCTTTTAGTTTTCCTTTTTGTTGAAAATTCAAAATTGTTTTTACAAACAAATGTTGATCATAGGCTGAAATTTTAGGTGGTTCAAATCTGAGCAATTCCTTTTGTGTTTGCATGGAATAACTCTATTTTTTCTTTTAACCACTGATGTTAGAGGAAACGGTTACAACCTTCCCTGTATCTGGAGTTCCCTGACATGAAATGGATTTTACAGTTTTAGAATTCCCAGGTATAATGAGGGAGACTGAAGCGATTGCTCCCTCAGGTAACAAAAGGCAGGATGTCAGCAGCAGCATCCAAGCAGACTGGTTTAAAAAACAGAATACAGTGATTGAATGCATGCTTGTGCACGCATTTTTATTCACGTACAACTAGTAGTAAAATTTCAAATAATATAATATATTGTCTTCAGTGTATTTACTTCTGATAAAACTTGTAAAGTTAATAATTGCGGAAAAGTTATCTGTGTATGTATCCAGAAACCCTGCACATGCATAGGAAAATGGATACCTCATCACATTCTTCTACCAGTGTGCCTCCAATCTTCAGTAAAACTGAAAGATCAGTTTAACTTCCTACCAAGACACACTCTGTGTTTGGTTTCTCCTCTTAGACTGAAGACTAGACTACCTGTTAGAGCCACTTGTCATAATAGTTAAAAGGTCTTAGACCATGAGAAATGGTCTCTGATTATAAACTCTTAACATCTGCCAACCTGAACAGCCTGTGGACCCTAGCAGAACAATACCAGCAAGAGCTAGATTTATACTGGTGATGCCGGTCGAAATTCTGAAAGGAGTAAACTAACCAGCAGCCACAGTACCACTAAAGAAGACAAAACTGTCCCCATAGTTTCCAGCCCCAGAAAAAATAAAAATCGAAAGCAAGCTTAGGCAGTCTGCATTTCAATAAAAGGCACTGGGACTGAGGTTTCTATATAGTTGTATCTCTTCTGCAAACATGCCTTCTCACCCGGCCCTGAAAGGGCCTCATTGTTCCCATCCCTAGCATTTGCTACCTTAGCAGAAAACGCTAGCCCACACGCGTGACTTTGGAGACTCCCGTCCATTGGAGGGTCTCCTGTCAACAGCTACCAGGGTCCCAACTCATGGGAAAACAACAAGCACAGCACATTTGATTTTTGTTAAAAGACAAACTTAAGTAAGGCTGCAATAGATCCCCAGTCTAGTTTAGTTCAAAAGACTGCAGAGAACCTGAAAAATCATTAAAACTTAATGAAAGCAGTGGAATAATTTGGATTATTTTATAATACAAAGCTGCATCATATTACGTCTTTGAGTCACGAAGTCGCTAAAACTGTTCAGTAATTTAAGCCAGCAAGCACCACTGACTTCAGTGGGCAGCACAGGTGCTTAAAGTTACACACATGATGAACTGGGCTGCAGAGTAATAAAACCAAGAAAATCTATTTATAAGGTTATTTGTATGAAGCAAGTTTTATGAGTGACAGAAGTACCATGAAGTAGTGTTGTGCTGTACCTTGCACCAGGGAGACCAAACCCATGCAAAACTCACAATTTTGGCCATAGGAAGGAGCACTGCAGATTACTCCAGAAAATGATTAATCCCACATGCAGAAAGAAACAGCAATGCTGTTTGCAAAAGGCAGTATTTCCTGGGGCTGACTTTCCTCAGGAAAATAAGGAGATTGGAATAAAGATTGCTAGATAGAAGCAATAAATAAATGAGGACAGAGTGTCATGAAGGCAGACTTGTGGAGAAAGCAGAAGAAACTAGAGACAGCCATTCTTTGATGTATTTTAATTTGAAGAGTTACTGAGAACAGCAGTCAAAGGGCATCATTCCACATCTAAGTCGTCTTGCTGCCAGTGAAATCAGAGGAATGCTTAAGCCAGGAAGAACTGCTCATGTAAGCCAGAAAGCTTCATTTATGTGAGATTATATTAGTAACTTAAAATACTGATCCGATTTGAGGTCTGAACACTGCAGGTAGGTCTGAAAAAGCAACTCATGTTCAAACACTAGCCCACTACGTGCAACATATTAACAAGGAACTACATGCAAAGAACTAAATGCATTCTTGCACTACACAAAAAGTGCAGCCAAAACCTTCTGGAAATCTGGATATAAATTTGGAAAACTAAGTGTAGCTCCTTATGTAGGAAATTTGGCTTCTACTTTCAAAAAAAAGAAAAACTTAGACTATGATGACACTACAATCATGGCAATTTCAATCTCTAATACCACGTGAATGAATACATTTATGAAGAGTAGATACTTATATTGTGGCAACTGAAAGTTTCTTTTGTGCAGTAACTTCATATTCCAAACATCGTAAAAAAAGAAACAGTTAGCAAAGATGTCTTCTAACAGTTTCAACACTCACATAATAAATACTTTAAATATAAAGCAAGAACTGTACCTTGTATTACATTCAATACTTCATTAGATGATCGTTTCCCCATAATAATAAGGAAAAGTGGAAACTGGTCTGTCTTCTGAGTTCGAATTGTTTGGGCTACAACACTCCCGAAGTGTCTAGTGCACATTGTCAGAAACCTATGCGGGAAAAAAAAGTAGTTACTATCGTAGAGGTGTTTTTGAAGTTAGTTTTTAAAAAATAATTATGCTAAATTCAGCAGTTTAACTGAGTGTTATTCTCTGTTTAACATCTAGGCTTCTGTATTTAATTCTAGAGCTTGTTATCCCTTTTTATGGTGGAATTATGAGAATATTTACAAATATCATAGACCCCATATTGTCTAAATGAAAACAATTAATAACTGGTTGAGACAGTGATTTAACAGAGAATTCTACTTCCTGTTACACTATTCTGCAGGCTATAATTCAAAACTACTCACCCAAAAAATCATGCTAAATCAATTGTCAAAAACTTCTACAGAGAAACTAAATAGACCCATACTCCAGTAAACATGGCGAAGTACAAAAATAGTGTAATTTCATATAAAAGCATAATTTAATAATGAAAGATCAAGGAATTGTTTTTATCAGTCATAGAATTAAAAGGCGATACTTCAGAATTGTGTTTTCTTTTGTACTAGGACCCTGACAGTGACATACTTACCAGTGGAGTCTAAAAACAATAATTCTATGCTTTTGACCAAAAAAAGCTCTCGGATATTAGCATACAGAAGTCTAGCATTAGTATTCTTAACACGATCTTGAATAAATGAAAAAACTGATAAAGCTTTTCTCTTCCATTAGAGGACTGTTTGAAATTAGCATTTCTTTCAAGAGAAAAGGGTAGCTTATGATATGTTTTCAGATCTGATGGTAAAAAGTAAATGTCATAATAATAATGAATTATGAAAGACCAAATGCAAATATAGAATGCTTTAATAAGATCCAATTTAATAAAGTCTGTAAAAATAATGGACTTTTAATAACACGGGTCACAAAAGGCAAAACAGTGGAAATTCTGCGGACTAGCCACTGGTACTGGCTTATTAATTCTTAATTATGTTCATGAAAGGCAACTTAAATCGTGTGTTTTCTTATGCCTTATGATAATATTTTAGGTAACAACTACTCTGAAATGTATGCTCTAACTGAAGAGCAAAGTCCTGCTGTCACATGCGTTAGAAGCCAAATCTATTTGAAAAGACAAACTGCATTAAAATGTCAAGCGCTCCAAGTCATTTCTTCTCAAAGATACTGAAAAGATTCAAAATTGCCATTTTTTAATCAACATATATCATAGCTAATAAAATGGCTAAAACCTGATAAGTCTGATGAGTACAACATTGGGCTTGTTCAAGGCACCTGAAGTATATTAAAAAAAACCCTCCTCAGAGAAAATCTATGGTATAGCTATGGCCATAGCTGGATGGAAGGCAATGAGCAGGGGCAGGCAGCAAATATTTCGAAGCCATGAATGTTACTGGCAAATACCTTTCCCTGCCTCTGATTCTCTGTCTTCTGCAATTCAGAACTATCACACAGAAAGACAATGTCAAAAATGCCAAATAGGGACTGCTGTATCAGAAACAGCTACGTAGAGACTTGCCATCTCGTAAAGATTAAATAAAATGTCCATAAAGTCTGGACATCTAAACTCTTAAGCCAAATCATGTGGGTGTTTTATTTTTGCTTTTCAAGTTGGGAATACATAAGTGAAATCTTGGCCTCACAGAAGTCAATGGTGATCTTTCATGGCAATATGATTTCTGTGAGTTCAGGATTTCACTCCTGGAAGTAATAAAAACAGTGGTCAATTGAACTGAAGTGCTGAAACCTGTGGATTAAAACTGTTTAACAGTCTTCAAGATGCCACAGAAGAAAAGTACTCAAGTTTTCTGGCAAAACAAAATATTTAACTGTAGGTGAAAAAGTGCTGTAGAGAATATTGCTAGAAGGAATGAAACTAAGAGACTATTACCATACTATAATTGCACTAGTCAAAGGTGTTGGCTTGGTTTGCTGTTGGTTTTTTTTAATCAGTTCTGTATTTAGTGAACCCATAACTCAGTCTCATTATATACTTTTATAGGTATGGATTTTGTATGCAGAGAATTCTGAATGAAGTAGGTATTTCAGTACATTAAAATATCTCCCATATAATTTTTTTTTCCATGAGATGAATTTTTATACATGGAACTTCTGGCTGACTACATAGAACCTAACAGATGGTACCTCGGGGTCCTCTATAACTGAGGCTGGGAACAGGTTTCAGCTCCTTGGTTTCAGAAGACAGCAGGTCATACCAGGCTGTCATAAGGGTATGCACACTCTCCTGGTTGTGTAATGGCAGAACAGATGCCAGATGCCAACATGTCCTATCATGATGTTGTTTTTTTTTTTCTTGGAGACACTTCTTAAAGCCCCTGGTGACATCCGTCCTACTCTTTTGAATCGCCTTCCTCCTCTGCTGCTGTCGCACTCTGCTCAGCTCGCAGGGAGAGCGGCCAGCTCGCTCATGTACCCGTAAGAAGAGCAGCTCATGCCAGTCCTGACCCCAGTGCCACAGATGTGCCCCTGTTGCTGTCAAGCAGCCTCTGTCTGTCTTGGGGGAGGAATAAGAAACAACTCTTCCTCCCAGCACTTCCAACTCTGAATAATGAATATCCAGACTGCAGCATGGGCAGCTGCGGTGAGGATATTCATGGGGGATGAGCGAGCTGGTGGTTATCAATGCACATCCTCAGTGCAGAGCGAATATACACAAGAAACTCTTCTCACTAACATGATCCATCAAACTAGATCCTGCCCTTTGGAACCAAGTAAGACCCCACTTGTCTGTTGAACTAAAACACAGTAAAGCTAACAAAAATGTGAAGGTAGTCGAACGATACAACACTGAATAAAGAGACAGCAGCAGCAATCTCCAACGCCAACACCGTATAACTCCTGTTCACCAGCCATTACTCACTCACACACGTGCTTTTCACCAGGTCAGATCGTTATGCACTCAGCAAGTACTCACAACATGTCTCTTCATTTTACTAGATGGGTAGGAACTGAGTTTTCTTTCATGATCCCCATTCAGTTTTCTCATGCCTTTGAATAGATTTTGCAACTACTTAACTAATTTTGCACTGTTTTTCTTTTTCTGCCTGTACTGATAATGTATTTGCAGACCTTTCTACTTGCTTCCACATTCACACCCAGCAAAAGAAAAAAAAAAAATCTCCTTTGTGCTAATATTTACTGTCAGAAGTATGTGAGCAGGACCAAAACAATTTGGTGCAATAACCAGCATCTTGTTCTATACATCACTAACAAGGGATTTTCTTACTTTCATCTAAATAGAAGTGTGCCAGATCTTTCGGTGGCATCTCCAGAGCTGCCAAGAGAACTGCCTGTGGAGCGCATCAAAGAGCCAGATGTCCCTCCAGGGAGAACTGTTTTCCACAACACACTGGATTACTGTGATCTCCAACCAAAAGCGGGAATAGAGGAATGCTGCCAGAAAGGGAGGGCAAATGGCACCCTACTAGTCCTTTTATTTTTAAATTACAAAAATATTCAAGGAGGTACAAGTATGACAAAGGCAAAAAAGAATTTTATGAAGGAAAAAACCATTTTAAAAAAATCTCAGAAGTTAGAAGAATAAAGTTCATCAAGAAAAGTAATAGTTTTGGCAGGCCGCATCATTTCCTTGGTTCTTCCATGACTTGCTAGCAATGAAACTGGCAGTTATTAAAGCTACAGAATAAACATGGGCACTGACCATGGCTTGACAAGTACAGAAACAAACCCTAAAAACAATCCAAACTTCTCTTACTTTTTTAAATGTAGATTGAACAGGTAGTAATTCTTGGACATAGTTAACTCCTTAGTTAAAAGCAGCACACAGGAAAAATTATTCTAGTGAAATGGAGATGGTAATTTGGGGGTTGCTGATCACTGCACAGCAGTTATCCCTCCGTGTGCGCTCTGAGACAACTTATGCGAAGGGTTTTCATGTTTGTAGCACGTTAGTTTCCCAGAGAAGAACGTTATCATTCCCTACCAGCTAATATGTGATACATTATATTACAATACACTCCTGGCATAACTTTTTAGTAATTTTATCATAAAGTGCAATTTATTTAATATTACTTAAAAAGAGCTCCTAGAAGGCATCTATGAAAAAACAACAGCTTTAAAAATCTACTGAAAAAAAGTTTAAAATATTACTTAGTTTCAAAACCAAAGGGAATACTTCTTACAACTTAAATCTGTGGTCTGCCATAGCTCCTGACCTCAGATGCGCTGCGTAGAACTTTGTGAATGCTGGGAGGCAGCAAGAATATGTTTTTGTGAGAACGTGCAGCTTTTAATTTTTATCAACAAAAGTGGCCACCTCTGGCCAAAGTGCTGATCATCCAAAGTGTTGATCTCTCAGCTCAAGATTTTTTTAATCTCCAGAAAGCTTTTGATTTATATGATACCTGTTTACACCACAAGATACGTATTGCCTCTTGGGGGGGGAGCCCAAAGGAGAAAGCCAGCCCCTAGGCGGGAGATGGCACCTGTTCCTGACGGGAGGTGTTTCGTCATTACGATGACTGACACTATCTCCTTGTTTCTTTATGTATCTCCTGCTTGTGTATTATGTTGTCTCACGTTTTTGTCATTCATATGGACAGGATCTACTGCAGTCAAGTTCGGATCCGTGATTACACAAGATCCCCCCTTACCACACCATGAATATGAACAAACAAACAAAAAAGCTATGATGCCGAATACTTTAGAAAAATGTAAATATCCCTTTAATATCTCAATTCAAACATTTTAGTAAGCTAAGACCATCTCTGGTCTCCAGTCCCTAAAGGGGACACAAGGTAGAAGCATTCACTGGCTCCCAAACTGTCGTGTTGTATTTTCCAATGTGAACTGGCTCAAAGTGATTCCTACTCTTACATAGTAGAAGCAGAATTTACAAAGAATTGAAGAACTGAGGAGGAATTACAGGAAGAACTGAGCAAAGAACTGATGATTCTGAGCAACATGAGTCCTCTGCATTTCCTTTAAAAATCACCACGCTGCTGCCCTTGGCCTTGATCCAGCAGAAGGACTCTAAAAGCACAGAGGAATTCACTCTCCTTTCTCTTTCCACTCAGAAAAGTGGCAACCCTCATGGATTTTAGACACGGACACCACCTACCAGTCAGAACTGAAACCAAATATCAACTCCTGGATGCCTGTCCTCTGTTGCGGTACTGATTTTCAGTGGCCTACTGGAATCAAACTGATGATACAATCTGAGAGGATGAATAGCTCTGCATACAGCCCCAAATTAATCTACCTTCTCAAGACATTATGAAGAAAATTAAAATGTCAAACAGCCATGGCATCGTATAGTTTCAGAAAGAGTAACTAAACCTAAATTGCTAATTCTAGCTCTTTTTTGTTAATCATGTAAACCTGCAGAAGGAAACTAATGCAGAGCAAGCTGCGTATTGTACATCGTGGTGTACTCCTGCAATGTGCAAAGAGGGACAACTTCTGCTACATTTTGAATGTTTTATGTATGTTTAGACTAAAATTGAAAGCTTTCCTTTGCTTTCGCTTTCTTAAACTCTCCCCAGCATCTTAAAGTTAATTAGTAATTTTATTAGCAAATCTGTCTAAGGCACTAAAGGGCAAGTGATCTTCCATACAGAGAGAACTCTGCTCTCAAACAGATAGATAAAATGTATTAAAATAAATATAAAAAATTGCATAGGATTTTAGATCAATTTTTCCTTATTTTCTGTACCAACATAAGTAACAGATCTGGTTATTTGTTACAGTCTTACTCACATAAATATTCCTGTAGTTACTTTTAATTTTTACACACTCTTGGGAAAACTTTGGAAGAGTTCTTCCTAAAATGAGGCCCTTTGGCACACAGTGTCCACTATGCTTCTTGCAAAGGACATCTTAACAGAAAGGCTGCACTTGAGATGGTTTTTGCTGTATCATGTCAGCCTAAAGTCCTGCTCAAACAGCAGCAGCAGGACAAAATCTGACAACTTCTAATATCTATTCCTTTTCAGTCTGAACTGGTGTTCAGTCCACAACGGGGATGATTTTGGGCAAAAAAAGTGTCATTTACTTAGGGCCAGATACTTCCCAAGACCAACCTTACTTTAAGAAACTTTAAAACTTCAGAAATGGCTGTGGAAAACATGTAACTTCTTTCCTGAGCATGAAGAAAACAATGACGAGTATTAAACATGCAAGATTTCTGATTATTTTAAATAATAATTATATACTGTGCAAAGTCAACATAAGACATATTAAAACGTTAATGTAAAAATAACATTTTTGTATTAGGTATTTACATTTTTTAAAAAAGTAAAAGCTGAGGTCATGAAATGGTGTATTAATATAAGCTTGCTCTCCATGGTCTCCATAATACAGAGTTACTGTCTTAGCCACACCAGTAGTGTCGTAACTGTTGGCTCAAACATAAGGGGGAACGAGCAACAGATACGAGACATGGTTTAAAGATGTATAAAGCATCTGAATCAAATGATGTGGATATCCTCTTTAATGTCCACACGCTAAATACCAGGGATTCAGATGTAAAAAGCATGATTTTATCCACTTTTTCTTTATGCGTGTGTAAAGCCTAGATGAGTGGGTTATCCATCTCTTCATAGAACATGGAGGATCTAATTTCATCCTGCAAGGTTCAAACAGATTAGGTACATACTTTATAACCCAGTTAAGTCTAAAACACATCCCTCTAGAAACTCATTAATCTATCCTTTCAGATACTACTAGACACCAGACAAAATCATTGGTAAAAATATAAATAAAATATATACCTGGACCCCTTGCTAAAATGCTGTACTAAAAATGGAAAACACCAGATGCATCTGCATATCAGTCATAGCTTTGATTAATGCCCATCACATTAGAAAGGCATGTAACATATGATTTGTTACGGAATATCCAAGGCTTGCTACAGGTAGATTTACTAATAACCTAAATAAAAACAGAGAGGATGTTTAGTTACGCTACAGATGTTAGTAAAGTGGGAGAAGCTACAAGCACACTGGCAGACAGTGAAAGAATTCAGATTAATCTTCACAAATCAGAGAAATGTCCTGAACAAGTAAAATGCAACTCAACAAGGCCAAAGAAAGTCTCCACTTGGAGGAGGAACAATTGCATAAATACAGAAAAAGAATCAAGCAGTAAGGGAAGAAAAAAAGTCATGATGTGAAGACAACAAGCATCATATTGGGGTGAGTAAATGAAAGCATGGTTTGTACAACACAAAATAATCCTGTTTCTGTACTTAGCCCTGAGAAGGCAGTTTTAGGCACAGTGCATCAGTAAAGGTGTAGACCAATTACAAAAGGACCATGTGAAGGTCGCAGTAACAAATATCTACAAAAGGACAAGCTACAAGCAAATGCTGAAGGAATCACGGTTGCTTAGTCTAAGAAAATCACAGGAAAAACCAGCACCATTTAAGTCTGAAGAACAAAACAGCAGAAAGACGATACCTCATTGTCTACTGAGTGGTCCAAGATGTAACTGCCATTGACCACTGCAAGAGAAACTTTGGTTAAATATTAGTGTGAACTGCCTAAAGGCAGTGAAAGTCAAGTATTGGAACTGGTTATGGAGAAATGCTGAGAAACCTCCTTCACACCCAAGATTAGATCAGTCGGGAATGATGCAGGTACAGCCGAACCTTCTGGCCAAGCATGGACTGAACACTCTTATTTGCAGCTCTCTGAGACCCACAGACAGTCAGAACGGTGACAAACAGGAGAGGCGAGAGGTCAAAGTGGAGTTATCCTAACCTAAAGAAAGAGGATAGGTACCTGCACCTCTGCAGAGAGCTTGTCCACATGAGGCACCTGGCAGTACCAAAGAGATTTATTCACGCCTTTCAGCTGCATTTTGGTACAAATGATTCTGACTCTGCCAGCTCAATGATTTCTTCTGATGGCTGACTTAGATGCATCTAAATTTCTCTACAGCTTCAATTCCATCTGCCATTAGACTTCACTGGCACAGTGGTAGACTCCAGTAGTTAGACGGACCTGTGAATGACAACTTCTTCCTCAAAGACGCCCAGCAAGTCTGTCTTGACTACCTGTCTTACTGCCTTCACCTCTTTTACACAGGGCACTACAGGGTTTTATTCTTTCACCTTTTCTGTTCAACAAGCTTAACACACTATGCTGTAGTTTGAGTACAGTGGCACAGAACTTGCTTTAGCATTTGGTTTCATAGTGGGGACAAAATATATGCTTACAAATGTATCAGTTTAGTTTATTCCTGTGGTTTAATTTTTTTTTCCCCACATGACCTTAAAAGTATTGCTGTTGGCACACAAAATGATGCACTGAAAACCTTAATCACATCAACAGAGAGACTGCTGTCTATTTATAGTTGAATATTGCGGAGACACCTATATTTTACTAATCACAATCAGATTAAAATGCATTCTCTGCTGGCTTTTAGTTTTCCAAATTTGGACATTTTTAGACTACTAACATGAAATTACCTTGAAGTACATAAATATTTAAGCAGGGACAGTTTACCTTTTCTGGTGGGTGTATAATAAACAGTTTAACCATCATCTATATACAGGCTGTTTTGTTCTCCATCTAAAGAGACAATCACCTTTTATCGTTTTCTTTTTTTCTTCTTTTCAGTGCTATTAGGAAACTACTCACAAGTGCAAGCCCGAACAATACTATGCAGTAATTATGACTAGATGACAAAGAGATGCGAACAATTACTGAGCCCATTTTGAAACCCTACACTAATAAAGTCATTAGATGCTGCCCTTGCCATGAGCCTTCTAAAAGCTTCTGAAGTTACAAGAACACACGGCATTGTTCGTTAGGACAATTGCTGCTGGCAGAATGCAAACCTTGAGTTAAACCATGCTGCAAATTGATCTTGACATTCTGTTAAGACCGCCACTAAAATCAAAAGCAAAGGAGAAAAGGAGAAAATGAGCGGGTGGGATGTAATCATGGAACAGAAGGGTTCCCTCCTCACCTTCTTTCCTCTTCCTCCTCAAAACAAACCATACAGAAAATGACAAAATCGCCTGGTGTTTGAGAACCTTTATTTTTAAAACACTCATTAGACTTTTGACCTGTTTTTATTGACTGGCACTGTATTGCTATTAAAGTAAATTAAGTAAAATATTGCAAAATACAATAGATAAGGTTTTCACACCATTCTGTGAAACCTGTTAAGGATTTAGAGCCCAAAGAACACATCCAACAGTTTTGCAAGCAACATATACAGAATCTATGGCTACTCCTGAAGAGGCAGCAAGAAACTAATTCCCTGAGTCCAGCTCTCACAGACCCCACACCTGCAGTATATTTGCTGAAAGATCAAATAGGATTGGGGAGCTGGAGTAATATGGTCAACTGGTCTTCATCCAGGCATGCATCATTCAGTAGGTTAGTATTAAGGGTCAGCAACTGTGAATATGGCTAATTACTTGAAGATGGAAATTGCAGGTGAAGACAACCTGCTGCTGAGAAGCGCTTTAGTCAATTAATTCTTTTCTTACAGCAAAGTGAAAAACTATCATTTGAACATTAAAACTAACAAGTACCTGTCATCAGAGCTGAGAAAAATTGGCAGCATCCTGAAATACAGCGCCCAAGGGCAACAAGATACCAAAAGCTAAAACACTGCTACAGACATTCGAGTCACTGGTTTATGGTTTTGGCATTGCTTTGCTTGGCAAACACTATGCACATTGGAAATCTGTTAATGTTATGCATAATCTAAGTTTGTAAATGCTATGTGTACAAACATAAGGGTATGTGTGCATTTGCAGGTATATATGTATGTATATATATTCACTATATATCCATCCTGGATACGAATATATTATATTAATGTATTGACAAGTTCAGTTAGGCAGGTGCTCATATACATATATATTCACATATATATATATACACCTCCCATACACACGCACATAACTGTATTAGAATAATAGTATTCAGTCAACTCTCTGAAGTCAGAAAATGACAAAACTGCAGCTGGCTCTCCTGCTTCTCCACCCCATAACCTCTCCAGAAACCTGAGGGATCACTTAGCCCACGCGATGGCCCTACGCAGCTGGTGAGCTGCTGCAGCCGCGTGCTGGGACCAGAACTGTCAGCACCACTGCTGTCAATCACCACCACCACTACTGCCCTGACACCTCCCGCAAGCGCACTGCTGCTGTTTGGAGTGGCTTGGTGGCAAATCTCCACAGCAAGCTGTGGAAGGAAAACTGATTTTTTAAGCTTATGATTCACCCCAAATCGAATGGAATAAAATAAGGAAGTAAAAGATATACCTGTCACTTTGTGGGTTTTTTGCTCCTTTGACCATGGACAACGTAAGTTACAAGAATATTCCAAACAGCTGCTCACTAAACTGAAGTCTAAACTATAGGAGATAAAGCTTTCAAGTAGATTCCTTAACCGTATTACAAAAGCACCATGTTATTTTCCTAAATGAAAGCTATTTATTTTGTTATAGCCTTTTGTGCCTTCTATTATGATTTCTTTTTATTCTAGTAATGAAAAGATTCATAATTTGCAGCACTTACCCAAAGTAATTGCTCCCTTTCCTGCAAACCTCATGTCAGAGGTAATTAAAAGCTGTGGAAGCCAAAACAAAACATCCTCCTAACTGCATTAACTAGAGTTCTCCTTCAGTTTGACAAAGTAACAGTCCTGGGTGGCTGTAGTTAGAAATTCTTAAATATCTGACTCCCAAAGTTGTGATGCTTATGCTCTTGCACTACTGCTAACACTTACCCTGGCGCTTGCACACAGCATTTTACTTCTACTTACAGAACTCTCTTCACTCTGTTGCAATGGATGTTGAAGGACAAGACTGAGAGAATCCAGCTGAAAAGTGCTAGTGTACAGTAATGCAGGATTCAAAGCACATCCCTACATCAGGGTCAGCCAAGAAACATATTAAAAATAGGAAAAATGACAAGATTTTGGAGCTGGTTTTGTTCTACAGTATTTAGGAGGGACCACCATTTCACTAATGAGAAGGATGGAAACTACTACTAAGACTGTTTTTGGAACAGATCGACATCCACAGATGTAAGAAAGAGGACAGCAAAGAGCAAGAGAAAAATCAGAATAATCAAAATTTTTTGGCTTATATGAGAAAGTATGTAAATCTGTTTGAAATCATTCATGCTGTGCTACAGTACTCGTCTTTTACTACCAACACTGAGGCATCCATACTGATGGCTGTAAATAAAGTGGGCCTGGTTCTTCTGCCTTCCCACCCTGGCTTTTCCACTAATGCAATTGTAACAGCACATATAAATTGCTTTTGGGCTACACCAGCACGCAAAAAGCAGTTCCTTCTCTTGTTCTTGCCGTTGTCTTCTCACCATTCAAATAAAGAGCTATGTGCAACTGTATTTGTGGGGATACAGAAAAGAATAGGCTCCAAGACCGCTGTCGTTGTGTTCCACAAGGAAGGAAAACAATTAAACAGAGGTGCTGTGTATTTATTTACGGGAATGCCTACAGTGCATTGGCACTTTCCAAATGGAGAAGGAAGCACCATGGCCCCTCCAAAGAGATCACAGTCTAAGGAGCAGGATGTGACACTAAACACAACCGAGAAATTATTCTAATTCGAGCCGGCATGCCTTGTTTACCCCTGACTATTTTTTGACCTCACTGTTAATATGACAGTTTCTTTGTTGTTGTAACAGAAAGCAAAAAATGTAGGCTTAAAAACCCTGTCGTACTGCACAATCGGTGACGGGGCTCATTGAGAACAGCTATAAAGCCTTAAACAAGCCCTTTATTTTGTGTTTTAAGAAGTGTCATAAGGAGTTAATAGGACACAGCTGTACAGGCTCTTTCTAATAAGCAGCTTCTGTCGCTTTGGTCACCACAGGTGTCTCTGTAACCTGCAAACTCTTATTACTAGTGTATCAAAGTTGTGCTACTTAATAGATTTCTTTAGTAAAACACAACAAAGCAATTACATGGCTGTTGATCGTCGGTCATAAAAAAACCCTCAAACACGGTTTTTCAAAAGAAACTACACTGCAATTTTTTGTCATTGTAAAATAAAAGAAACCAGAGAATTAAATAGAAAAGCGAACAATAGAACAGCAGGTAGTCAACTGAACTTCGCCACTACAGATGGTTTAGAAATAGTGTTTCCTTCTACACCAACTTGTGGAATAAAAGAAAAGGAGGAGGCTCCTTACTGCCCATGAATGGCAATGCCAAAAGACTCGAGCAACTTTCCAGTCTATGTATTTGGTCCCCATGAAAGAACCTAGATGTTTCTTTTTCCTCTCTCTTTTTTCTAAAAACTTTTTTATCTGTTTTTGTAACTGCTTTTTTCCATAATCTTTAACTCTTCACCAGAATAAATTTAAACTAGGAACACAGCTGCTGATTCGTCCAAAGACGAACTGCAGCAGGTCAAGTGAGGAATTTCTGTGAAACACAAGTGTCATTTATAAAGCGTATTAGAAAAAGAGATTGTTCTGTTCTCCGTGCCCATTTTCAGTAAAGAAATATTAACTATAATTTACGTATTTAAGAACAGGAACGCATGGATCCTTTATAAAGATACCAAATTTCTAGCAATCCAAAAGGGAAGGAAACATAAACATGTACTTCTAATTGATCAATAACCGATGGAATTGTGTAAAAAAGGGGCAACCTTATCCCAGACCAAATGACTTGCATCTTTTGTTTAAAAGTTAGAATAACTGTCATTATATACGCAAGACATTATCCTGGCAAGCAGTCGTCTTCTGTGTAAATGAAGGTGATGAAAAAAGGTCCAAGTTAGAAAACCAAACAAGTTTGATTTCTAAATATGGTAAGTAGAATCATAAAATCATTGTTATCAATAGATTATGAGCAATTGGCAAAAAACTAAAGGAGAGAGAGGGGTCTTAATATAAAGGTAAGAAAATTTGTTGGTAACACACAAAAGATGTAGAAGGAGGTGGAATCTACAGTTTTTTACTTTCTTTAATCACCAGCAAAATGATGGCCTCACCAGCAAAATGATGGCCTCTCTAAGACACAGGATAGCTTTTACTATATTAAAGCTTATCAAAATATCTGAACATTACCAAAAGGAATGTTTTGTAAGCAACTCGTCATTCAAAAAAGTCCATATGAATTGCAAGCTTCTAATTTTTTGCGTAATCTGGCTTTAATATAAATTGATTACATTAAAGTTATTTTTTAAATAAGATTTTCATTAACAACAGCAGTTATTCTCCCAGACCGTTCTCATGCAGTCACACCTCTGTACATACAATCAGTGTCACATAATATCATGGCACTGCAATGCAAAACTGTGAAGACATGCTCCTAGAACTATTTTTGCAAAATAAACTTCAAAAAAAAAGCAAACAATTTCTTCAACTGTTTTTTCCTGCCCAGAAATAAGAAGTCATTTTGTAATGAAAACAAGGACAGCACAATTCCCAGTGAACATCAGCCAGCACTGCTTCATTGATCAGCTGAGAACGAGCACAAAGTTTTTAGTTCAAACAGGTATCAAGCAACAAAAGATTTGATAGACAGAGATAAGGGTCTTCCCCGAGAGAAAAGCTGTTCCACTCACAGTCCAAGGCGACTTACCTTGCTCTGTTTGCTTCTTTTGTCATGTCCCATGCCCAGGTGATGAAGTTCTGACTCAGGTAGGAGACAATAGATTCAGCACAGAGCATTTGGGAGCAGAAGACGTTGGTTAGTACACTTTCATCATGGTGGAGGTAGATAGCAAGAAGCTTTCTCTGAAAAGACACGAGAAAAGATCGATCAGGGAAAACTTCCTCAGGCTACTTAGTAATTTAAAATTACTGCTGCAGATTTGTGCGTTAGTACACCCTATGGTGTTTATCGAGGGTGCAGAGTATCTGAATGTGCACACACAGGGAAAAAAAAAATCCACTAGATTTCAAGTCAAATGGTTGACCCCTCCAAATCAGTAAGTCTTATCAATGCTTCCTAATATTTCATTCTGGGTACCAAAACACAATACATTATACTCTTAGAACATGAAAATATCAATATTTGAAGGCAAAATAAAAAATCTTATTAACAGACTTAGCTTAAAAAACGAGTGAACTTTTTTGGTTTGCTGCCCAATAAAGATAATATTTGGAACAATTACCTGAGCAACGAACAGCCCTCTTGATACAACAGTATCTATGATCCTAAACAAATACAATTACAAACAACCTAAAAAAATGACAGTGTAGTGTTATCACCCCATTTGTAGCCAAATAAAGAGGAAAATGAGTAACACCACAGCTGCCTACAGTCCCAAAGCCTGTGACACTACGTGCTGGATGTTTGGCAGCTCTCCATCCAGTTGTACGATGTGAGGAGGTCCACAGCACACCAGCCTCTCACCTACTTCATAAGCCGACGAGTAGCTGGCCAAAAGGCCACGCATCAGCCCCGCTGGCTACATCTCTCATGGAGCTGAGGAGCAGGGTGGCCGCCCCAGCACTGTGAGCATGTAAGACGCAAGGGAAGGGGTATGGGAGACACGGATCAAGTCGCACACTGAGTTTGCGAGCACTGATATATCTCCTTGTAGCTACAAATTTAGCAAAGACTGGATGTTGGGGATGGTGTTTGCGGCCTCTTGAAACAACATATTCTGTGCCGTGTTCTTCCGAAACCCTATTGAGTAATATTTGATCTTCACTGCCAGCAGCAGAGCTGTGCTATGTCCCCATGAGAATCTCAGACCACCTTTTGGAAAGTGAGTCTATGTGTACGTAAAGACAGAAAGCAGACTGAAAAAAACATAGAGAAACTATAAGCTAGTTAAGGACCATGCTTCCATATCTGGTATTTAATGAATTTTAAATACCATTCAGAAAATTACCACTTTCCATTACCCCATACCCATACATATTACTTACTTTATTTTAAAATCCTACTTGAACATATTTGCTGAGACTATATGGTAAATTCTGTTTTCAGACTTTTACTTAAAGTAATTTCAAATCTTTTCATGAGAAGCAACACTGAACACTAGATACTGATGTTTATTGATATAGCAAGACACGGGATGGAATTTGGAGACAAGCTGTCTCTGTAAAAAACCTGTACGACTGTCACCTCATATGTTGGCTTTGGACAAAACTTAATGACTGTTTATAAAAAGAAGAATACATTTGAACATTAGACTTTGGGAAAGGGATTAGTAATTTGCATTGATGTTTGTCTAATTTAATTTAAATGTTCTTCAGAACCACATACACATGTGCCAGGAAGGGCCATTAATAAGGCCAACATGCAGAGATCCATATAAGTGCAGCCAACAATGTTGACTGAAACTAAACTTGAAAATCCAGGGCACTGATGCACAATATCAGGCAATAAAACAGCATTTCTGTGGTGATATTTAATTTAAAAAGAAGAAAGAGGCAGGGGAAGATCAGGCACTGTCTGTTTTTGAGGATCAGCCATTCTGCATTTCAAAGCGTCGATCCCTGCAATATCCAGGTTACTGTGCTAGAATCTCAACTATTATATAGCAGTTGTAAGAGAGGGAGGGCAAAGATGTGTTTACTCAGTGATTAGGGCCTTAGAATAAGCCTCTAGCTCCTAGAGAGAGAGCTCACCACTTATTCATTTGGACCAATTCACAAAGCCTAGAAAGATTAAACATCCATGCTGAGAAGACAAGCGAATGCAGACGGTGAAAAAGAAATAAAAATTCTTTAAAAACTCCGAGATGACTTCATTATTTTTTCCACAAGGAAACTTTAGGAAAGTGTTTAGTTAGAGAAAAACCCACATTGACCTCTCTCTAAACCCTTAATCTTTCCTTTGTGGTGGCACTGCTTTGTGGTAAGCGGATGGCTTTGCTCTCCTCTTTTCACTGGGAGCGGACAGAAAAAAAGGCTCTTGAGAAACACTTTTCCTTCCAAAGAAACAACCCCATGCAACTGTTAAATATAAGATTCCATACAACAGAATGTTTCAAAATATGTACAGTTTTAGGCTTAAAGATTTAGCGACAAATTTTAGTAAGCAAAACAGGCACACACACAATAGATGTTTACACTGAGCTACTTTACAAGTGAATGGAATTTTTGTTGCATCAACAAATCTCACCATGCAAAGACCGAACTCCATCACTTATAAAAGACTGTACTTGGGTCTGATAGTTCAGCCAAAATGTTAAGATCAGGCATAGGCATATTGCTAGGACAAAGGCAAAGAGGTAGCCGGAGGAACTGAAGCCCTGACAGATGATTCTGAAACACCTCAGTGGAAGCCAGGAATACTTTTTTCCTTGGAAAAATGCGTTATTGTAAAAGGCTCACGGCTTGGAGTTTGTTGCTGCTGTTGTGTGGCTTGAGTTTTTTACTAACCCATGGCAGTATATATTTATAAGCAGGCTTTTGTTGTTTTTACTTCAAGCTTTTGCAAAATCAGAGTAAATTCTAGGATTCTGTGATGACTAATACTGGGAATTTTTCAGTCTATACTAATAAAATAGGCTTACTAAACTGTTCAGTAGTCTTGACTTCCATAACAGAAGCCTACTAACGGAGCACTAGTCTATTCTATGTTGGGTTTCTCAAAAATATGACAACTCAGTGGTTATATACTTAGCATAAAATTTTAACCAAGAAAAAAGTCCCAATGGGGAAGAACTTTTGCTAGTCCCTATGAAGGTATGGGACACCGAAAAGGTTGTAAGCACTGAGCAGCTGATGGACTTGCAAAGGCCTCAGGACTTCAGGAACTTTAGCCATCAAGAGATGTATTTTTCAGAGCATGTGGATGCTGATGATCAGGCAGTCATACAATGGAATTTTCAGAGGGCGCCTGGATTTACAAACATACTCGGGAGTCTAAGTCTCATCAATGTCAATAAGACTTCAGGTCCTAAAAGCCTGACGTCTAAGCTCCAGGCTTCATCTCATTTCAGAGGAAAAAAGGCCCTGAGAAAGAGGCACTAACTGTTTTCCGCGTCTGGGTTATCCAAACACCTTAAAATTCTAGACCTCCAAGCAATTTTTTCTACAACCTCTGCTGCGTTCAGACTGCCTGAGACTCCTCAGCCCTACCTCTGCTCCCTTGCCTCACACCCACCACAATGCAGTTGCAGCGAAGTGCTGCAGCCCTCTCCTGCCTGATTTCAATCTGTCAGCGGAACATGCTGGGCATGGAAGGTGGTGTGGGCTGCAGGGGGGCACTCCTGAGAGGCAAGGTCCTCCCAGTTCTCGCCTTCCACCGTGAAACCTCTCTGCCATGTCGTCCAAAGTATAGCAGCCTCCTGCCACACAGACTGATGCACCTGACCAAGAGATCAAACACGCACACACAATCCCACACGAGACAAACACATTGAAAGATCTGTCCTATGTACCGAAATGGTCGTGCCATCCACTTGGCCATTTGTGCATTTTGGAACTTCATCAAAGTTAATGCACTTTGTACAGAATCAGGAGAAATGAAGGAAAAGTTGTCACTGAGGCAGAAACACACACAGATCTTCATGAGGGTGAGAGACTAACGTGATAATCACCGAGTAAGGGGGTATGCAAGCTTCCCAGCCAGTTCCTAATAAAAGGAGTAACTTGGAAACCTTAGAAGAATATGAACTGGAATGAGAATAGCAATACAGTCATAAGGGGTCAGCAGAAATACCTGAACGGTTATTTTTGACCCTCAGGTTTACAAGTTCAAGTAATAATTGAACCAAAAATGTTCACGATGTAACATCTGCTAGAGGCATGAATGTTCTTTCAAGATGAGGCTAGCCAATCAGGATCTTCATTTCTCCTCACGGTTCTACGCAGTGAGAGCTAACTCAAATGAACAAAGGGACACATTTGCACGTCTCTAAGCCTCTGACGTGTACAATCTGATCACCTGTCTAAAGGGATGTTGGAGATCGTACGATCAGCCTTCTTGGATACAGCTACTCTATCACGCACATCCTTTTTTCCCTAAGCAGAATGCAAACATTCTCTAACACCACCCTTGAATTTACTCCACTTTGAAAAAAGGTTCAAAGCAGGAATAGGGCAGACAGAGATTCACAGGAAGTCCTGCGTGTGTATTATACGTAAAAGGACAAAACCTCCTGAAGATAAGCCGTATTAAACTCCCCTGCACCAGCCAAAAGAAAGGAGACAGACACCAGAGACAAGGGTCACTAACCAGCCTCTAGCCTTATAGAAGAGGAGCTAAACTAAACTGTATCCCATGGGTTCCTAACAGGAGAGCAAGATGATCCCTGTAATCTTCTGATCTGGTCTTCCATATGATACATGGCATGGGACATTCCTATACTAGTTCCTAATTTAACTACTTGACATGTTTCAGTAACACGCGTAGTCTCAAAAAAACAAGTGACGAAGAATCCACATGAACCATGGTAAGCTGTTCAAACGGTTAACTACTCTCCCAGGTAAAGGTATGTTTTATTTTAAGCTTGATTTAGTCTACTTTCATCTTCCAGCAATTTGTCCCTCAGGGGTCAGTACTGGGCCCAGCCTTGTTTAACTTCTTCATCAATGACCTGGATGAAGAGTTAGAACATACCCTCAGCAAGTTTGCTGATGACACAAAACTGGGAGGAGTGGTAGATACACCAGCAGGCTGTGCCGCCATTCAGCGTGACCTGGATAGGCTGGAAAGTTGGGCAGAGAGGAACCTGATGAGGTTCAACAAAGGCAAATGCAGGGTCCTGCACCTGGGGAGGAACAACCCCATGCA
>Ga0065711_1030377_pt1 | contig 32678 bp, 14 predicted proteins | sample Hoacrofraction12_FD_59098 | JGI IMG/M metagenome (GOLD analysis project Ga0065711, IMG submission 59098) | Hoatzin crop microbial communities from Cojedes, Venezuela - Epithelial fraction 12 v2 (version 2) | ecosystem: Host-associated > Birds > Digestive system > Esophagus > Crop | place...
TTTTTTTTTTTTTTTTTTTTTTTTTTTTTTGGTGTAAAGGCTCAGGTTCAGCATTGGCTGTTGGTAAAAACATCTTTGCATCGGTACATTTTTGAACCAGGGAAACATCACAAATGTAGTTTTTAGCTTATCCTTTTCCTTTATTTATGATAACCATGTATCTTATGGCAAAGGTACTCAAGTATTTCTTGCTATTCAGCTTTTTCTTGTGTGTGTGTCTGCTACTTTTTTGTTGAGGAAAATGTGATACAGAAATACTGTATGAATTGTCTGTGCTTGTAATAATAGCTGAGAACTATAGGGCAGTTGGCATATCTGGGGTAGTGATAGTTTTCCTGGACTGTAAACTCAGGAGAGACTGGGGAACCATGTTTTTAGTCTGAATAACTTAATTCTTTCCCTTGCCTTTTCTTCATATTGATTTTGGTGCTGGCAGGGTTGAGATGCTACTGCTGTCACTCATACAGTGGTGACGGTTACTGTAAACCACTGATCTGTTACTGTGTGCTGACTCAGTGGTGAAAAGTTGCTTTAATTTCCTGCCTTTTCAAGGGTAAAATAGACTCTCTATCCCATATGGTGGTACCTGGATTCCTGTGTTGCTAGTGGAAGATACAGAACTTTGATCTGACTCTCTGGAGCTGCAGTTTAAACTGGCGTGTTGGTATTTCCACCTTTTTCCCATGGCTGCTGCCAAAGAAGTTAAACTGCATAGTAGTTGTTATCTGCTGGGATTACTCACCTTCACACAAATGAGCATTTGTCTTTCAAGCAAATTTTCTTAAATGCTTTGGACAGGGATATTGTCATCTTCTGCGTTAGTATGACACCTGGCACAATACGCAGGTGGGGATATTTCAATTCTTATCATAATTTACTCAATAGAAGTGACTGTGGTAATACCGTTTATTATGTGAACATTGAAAAGACGCTCATCAGCACAATATTAGATCTGTTTCTGAGATGGAAGGTCTTTATTTCATGACTTCTAATGTGCTTAGACAGGGTGGAGAATTGACTGGTTTTGCTGTGCCTTGGGAAGAGCGTGACATCTTTTGCCTGAATGGAGATGCTGAAGCAGTAGCTTTAAAGAAGAAACTCCCACTGTTGTGGGGGTTTTTTTATTGTTTATTTTTCAGAAATGCAAACTCTGGTTTATGTATAAACTCCCAGTGAAAAATGAACAATCTAGTGCTAACTGTGTTACATCTTGGTAGCACTGTATCTTATGCTGAGCTTTTCTGAAATGACAGCAGTAGCTTTTTGCTTAGCTGTACAGCAGAGCAAAAGAGAGCTGACTGTGCAGCAGTTATCCTTCAGACATGTCTAAATTTTTCAGTCTATTTATGAGTATCAACAAACACTTTGTGCATACTTTCGCCATGCATTGAATGCTTCTATGTTCCTTTAATTTAGCTTAAAACTAGTAATGGAATTCCTGAGGTTTTGAAAGGAATAGCTCTTGGCAAGCCTAGAGTTCTGAAACCAAAGGCAAATGAAGACACCAAGCAAACACAGGGAGGGCTACTTCTTCAGGGAAGTATGTTAAGATTCTTCTGACATCTTGGAGTTTGTTGTAGTTATGTTTTAAAAAAATTATATATCTCTGAGTTACTCCTCTAAAGCACAGTTGTTGTTATTTTCCTTAAAAAAAAAATCTTAGTGGAACACGAGGGCACTCTTTTTTTTTTCTCCCCTCTTGATGTCACTCAACAAGTTTAGTGTTTTCAGCCAACCATTAGAAGTAGGGCATGTAATACGCCTTTGTTTGTAGCTGTCTGTATTTTTCAGTAACTAAAACACTGATTGAAGCATGTAATTAGATTGCAAATTTTAGTTTAAATAAAATATACTCTTGCTTTTAAATCACCACAATAATTGAAAATAGTTGTTGTTATGCATCTATCAGGTGGTACAATACTGCAATCAAAAATCTATTTACATTTTCAAAGTGTAGTTGTGATTTTTATGAAGTGTGTAGCTAAGAGCTGGAATAAGCTGGGAATAAGAGGAGATATGATTTAGGGAAACCTGCCTGGCTGTCACAGCCCTGTCCCTCTTCAGCATCTGCAGTATTGCTTGCTGCAGGCATCTTCCCTCGTTTGTGCCCTCTGCACACTAGTCCCAAGGTGTGCAGCGTTCATAGAAATCTTGCATGCTCTCTCCTTTATTTAGGTTACTGCATTTCTTTGTAGAGTTTTATAGCTCTGTGTGCCTTCAGTCAGTCCTGCATTTTCTTGCAATGTTTCTATTTGTCGTAAACATTTTGAATGTCTTGGAGCTTGTTGTCATCTTTTTCAAACTTAACTCGTTTGCTCGCTGTTTGTGATGCGGCTGACAGTGGTATAATCCTCTCTAGCCCAGGGCAGTTGTTTGGGAGTAGCCCTCTTTTCTCCCCTCTTCTCCTTGAATCCACAGTTATGTTTAATTCATATCCTTCTTCCTTGTCCAAACAATATTTTAAAGACCATGTTTTCTTTTGCTGTCTCTACAAATGAAGTTTAGGCCTGTATCTGTCATCTGGAGTACCTCAAGTACCTCCTCCCTCCTCGCCTGATATTCCTGTCTCTGCAATCTGTTTAAAATACAGCTGGTACAATTTTTCAGTAGTCTATGTGACTGCTTGTTTTCCTCATCATGCTAAAGCTCGTTGTCTTTGAATTTAAGGATCTGCATCTGCTATTTCTGTATCATATTCTCCTTTTTCTCTGCTACTTGTGGTGCCCAAATCTGTCTTCCCCCCCCCCCATGTCTTTACTTAGATTTCATGTCGTATTCTTCACTTTGATTTAGGAACCTTTTGAGTATAATTGTATGTTACGTATGTTAATGCTACTACAAGAGAAAAATGATTGCACGTCTGACTTTTTTTTTTTTTTTTACAGCAGTATCCTGTTGTCTCTCTGCTTGTACAGATGAACTATGCTTTTATCTATGAAAGCTGACAGGGATGCATGTTAGATTTCGATCTTTTTTTAGAGAGACCTGTGAAATCTACTGTATGTCATCCAAATCTGGTTCACTTGTCTGATGATTATACTTCTTCACTTTGGAATAAGCAAAGAGTACTGGTGAGATGCTCTAAACTCAATTGTATGAGTACAATGTCAGATTTTGTGGAGTTTTATTATCGTATTGGATTTCAGTTAGTAAATATTTTTTTCTCCACTTGGCAGGTTTCTTTGAGAGAAATCAGATGTAATCTCCAGCTTTTTTTTAAATAACATACAAATTGAATTAAACTGGCAGTAAAAATAGTATGAAGTGCTATATCCTTTACTTGACTTATTGCAGAGTTAAAGCTAAAATTAACAGAGGTAATACATTTTTATTAATGAGGAAAGCCAAGTGACTCTTAAATATATTTTTTTTAATGTCTCATGAAACTTTGGGTCACAAGGTTTTTGAGACAGTGACTTGTGTTTTGGTTTTTGTTTTGTTGTTGGTTTTTGGTGGTTTTTTTTTTGTGAAGGTTAAGCTTTTGGGGGTCCTCATTATTTGAATGTTTTTGGCTGGTAATACAATGAAAAAGTAAAACAATTACAGTAGTTATAACAATTCATTTTAATATATAGCTTGCTGTACCTGTCTGAGAAGTGTTTTAGGACAGTAGAATTAAATCTTTGTGCATCTTTTCTGGGTCATGGTGGCTGACTTGTGTTTCATTCTCTTAAAATCTGCTGAGTAGACTTTCATGCCTTGAAATTGAGAGTGCAGTGTCCATATTACTCATCAATTTGTATTGCCATAAATGTAAAAGGACTAGAGTAGTGGTAGTTTTCGTGTTAATTCTCTTAGGTGTACAAATGTTAATGCTAAAGTGAGCTGGATGTTTCATATCGGTCTATACAGTATTTGTGCAGCTCGACTGGAGGTAGTCTTAAATTCTTAAATAATTGGCTCCTACTTCAAGGTTTCTAAAAACATTTGGTTGGCAAATGTTTAGTTGTTCTGTGTGAATGTGCCTACTTCCTTATCTTTCTGATAGCTGTCTTGTTCTTCATTTACTGCATAAGTTTTAGGTGATAGCTCCTGAGAGAACTTCACTTGGAATTTTGCTGGGAAGGATACCATTACATTGATCTTTGTTAAAAGGCATTTGGTTAGGACATTCTAGGTCTTAAGCAGTAGTGAACAAGCTAATATTAAATACAATATTATCTAATAAATCATGCTCTAGACTTGAACTTTGTGGTATTATATTATTATAATAATATTGTTATGCCTGTATTTAGAGAAATTCTGAGTAATACATGCCAGTCGGTCAGTCCTGCAACTCCAGAGTGCTCCGTTCCTAAAAACTGCCAGACTAGAAAAGAATGTATACAGGAAAGGAAAAAGGGAATGTCCTACATAGGCTTCAGACAAACTATTTTCTTTTATTTTTTTTATTTTTACTTCCCTCCTCTTCCTTTTTGTTGTAGACAGGTAGATAGGTGAACCTTTCTTATCCAGTCCTTGCATCCTCCCTCCCCCAGTTCCAGAACTTTTTCTGCTAACAACGGTTGGGAGAGCATTTTTAGCTTGTCCTCTGGGTCTTGAGTTCTAGAGCAATGTGTGTTTTGTCTCAGAGGCGCAACATATACCAGAAACTTAGATAAGCTTCTAGTTTCTGTTTAAGTGTATATTATGACTGTTACTTGAAGATACTTATGGCCACTTAAGGTCTTGAAATGTTTCTACTAGTAAAGGACAACAAAGTGCCCCTCAAAATCTAAAGTTCAAGTATTTGTCTTAGATTTTCTGTGCCTACAGTGAATGTGGGTCACCTGTCCTTCACAAATGTGTTTTCTTTTACTATGACTTTGGTGCCTAAGTGTCAGAATGTTTGCTTAATAAATATTTATTTCTTCCTGCTTCAGGGTTTCTGGTTCTGTTAAATCCCTATAAACTGGTCCCATAGATCACAACTTCATGTATATCTGCTAAGTTTAATTTTACTTTTCTCTTGAAGAATTTGTGTTTCTTGATGTCAGCTGTAATACAGAATTCTGTTTTTTAAATGTAACTTACTAATCTTAAATGGTATGTTTTTTTAAGTTTCATATTAGAGTAAAAAGTAGTTTAATGTTGTTTGTGAAATTAAAAAGAAAACTACCTTTCCAAAGGGTTGATTGTGCCAATACCCTATCCGTTGAGCATTTTGCTGTGATTTCTTCACTACTGATGTTAAAATAAATCAATGACACTTATATGTACTAAAGCCTGTCCCCTATCCTGTCTACCGCCTTCAAGGACATAAGCACCTCCGATTTACCCTGGGGCTCTGCCTAAAGCAAGCTTGTGAATATTTCTGTCCTCGTTTAAATATTTGTGAAGTTTTAAGGTTCACGGGTACAAGCGTGTAAAAAAATTAATTGGCAAGCAGTTAATTTAAGTTCTCTGTTCACATCTCGCCTCTGATAGCTTCCTGTACTCTTACCTAATGATAGGTAGATTGGAGTAGTTTTGAGCAGCTCTTTATTTAGATCCCGATTCATGTAAGATTTCGCTTAGTGTTTTATTGACTCATTGAACTATGGGTGACAAAACTTAGCAAGATAAGTAGGAAAAATAAAGTTCAATTTAAGCATATGCCAGTCAGCTTGGAATTTACGGGTTATAAGCTCTGCTTAGGAAGGATGATTTCTTGGTAGTTCAGAGTAGGAAGATGTCCAAGAAGGAGGAAACCTGTTCAGCTGAAGCTTTGAGGACAGACTGAAGTACTTAAGTAGCATACTCTAGGGAAAGCTCTTAATAAAATGATTGAATGTTGCCTACCATAAGATACTTTATGTGAGTAAGTAAAGTGATATTAACCAGTTGTTATATGATATGTCAAACTGCTCTTGCAAAGATGACTGGTTGCAGTGGTACTACTAGATTGATTTGCTCTAGTGCTGACTATAAAGTGAGCAGTGCATTGAGGATGGTGCATTGGATTCGTATGAAGTGTTCTAACGTAAGTTTTCATATTGTACACGAAATACATAGTTTTAGGCTTTTGCACCAAAGGAGTTAAGTATTTGTTTCAACGTGCTACGCATATAGTAGCTAATTATTTTGAAATTATCTGACAGTTTATGAACCGCTATAGTGCTTGTTTACATACAGTTCTAGAATTTTTCCAAGAAAATAAACACATTTGAAGTAAGACCTGTTTTCTAATCGTGCTGTCAGATGTCAAAATGTCTAGAATAGATTGTATTTCTTCATGTTGCTTTCCAGTGCCTCTCATACAAGTGTGTGACCTAGATGTGTGTGTGTGTTAGTTTTGTTTTTTCTTTTAGTGGAGTTATGCAAGTACACATAGCTTTTATTGTTGATTGATAGCTACAATGATGGGGAGGGGGGTAGGATGGGGAAGGGACGGCTAGTGTTCATTCTTCCATAGAAAGAAAATCTTCAGCTCTCTTCCATCACTTGGGTGCTTTCAGCTTTATGTTCTGCTCCATCATTAGTCTGTAGAAATGCTAGCATTCAGATTGTCAAAAATTGGACATAACCCAGGAACTGAAAAGAACGTAAACTCTTGTGTAATGAAATATATAAAACTTCCTTGTCAGCTAAGGAGGAATAAGTGAAATACTGTATCAATGAGGTGTTTAAGTAGTTAGATTTTAGGTTTGTTCTGTATGAAATGTTATTTCTGAAGTGTGCTATACCAAGGAAATGTAGCTTCAGAAAGCCTGCTGTGTTCTTGACTTCAGAACAAACAAGGAAATATTGCAGAAGAATGCTGGAGATGATGGAATAATACAGCCTGGCAGTGTATGGTGAACAGTAGTAGTATTTTACATATTACTTCGAATAGTAAATAGTGTGGGCTGACTGTTAGCGATCTGAGAGAAATCCTGGTTTACATTCATCGTAAAGGCTTTCTATGAATTAATTCCAATACCAAACACAACTTCAGTTAAGTCACATCATTGATTACCTTTCATTATGAATGGACTATTTTGAGGTGGGTAGTTATAGGAAATTTTGTAACTACATAGGGACATGTAAAAAGAATGTAAAACTAGAATGAATAAAGGGGTGCTGTCTGTGCAATGCAAGTCTAGATTTACAAATAAAATGTAACTAAAACTGTCACCAAAATGTTTGATGTTAAATTTTGTATGTTAAAACCTACTTGCCAAGTTACTCATAACCTAGCCCTTATAACAAGCTTTATTTAAACTTTCTTTGGGTTTCAAATCTGTATTTGTGAGTGTATTCCTTTTACGGTACTGGTGAGAGTAAAACCATTGTTGAACAGAAATTTGGTAAAAATCTCAGAAACCTGGAAGCTGAGTTTCTTTTGCTCTGTGCTAAAATCCCATCGCACTTGCGTTCCAAACTAAGATGTGGAGAAGAAGAAAATGCCACTTTTGCTTTTTTTTTTTTTTAAATAGTGTGTAATTTGGGACTAGGGATTCCTGTTTTGTTTTTTTTTTTTATATTTTTATAGAAATGCGTTATTACTGAGGCTTGAAATTTTTGTGCTGGTGCAGATACACAGTGAGTAGATCCTTCCCACTTCCACTAAATATATTTTTCAGTTGTTTGAATGGCACAGTTTTGCCCAGCTGCTTTACACTTGAGTGAGGTGTTAACAGTTAAATTGGATGTCAGTAGGGTTTGGTTTTTTATTTTAACGCAAAATTAGGGACAGCATAGCTTGGGGCCGGCAGTGCGCTTTTTTTCTACAGTTTGCTTAGCACAATCACCTTGTACGTGCATGATTAAACTATTTGTAAATCAGTTTACAGTATGCCTTACAGTATTTTTTTGTTTGCTTGCTTTAAGAGGCCATGATGTGAACCGCAGCAATTTAGCAGCTGATTCATGAGTGGTTCAGTGTTTGTCTCCTGAATGAGGTAGGGATTTTGTTGGGGGGCTGGCACCTTGTGAGGACAGTGAATCTATCTGCTGGCTCCTTGGTGATGGTGGTTGCTACTTCCCAGAAGTTCATTTGACTTCCAAGAAAACTGTAAATACTTCCCTATGAAGTGTGTGCATTTGTAGGCACGCATTAGACCTGTGCCTGACGTACCAATGGGTTATGTGGTGTCCTGTGATTTTTCATACAGATTTTATGCGTTATTTATATGTCTATTTTAGTACTGTTTTTTACCAAGTAATCCACTAGATGTGCTTCATCTAAGGTTATATTTCACTGTTGATAGCATATGTCTGTAGTAGTGACTTGACAGAAATTTCAAACACTTAAAAACGTAATTAAACTTCTCAAAAGTGTCAGCTATAGATTATTCTCTAGGGAAGGTCTCCAATGAGTCATGTACAGTACCACACAAGTAGTAGACTGAGTTCTGAGGATCGTATGATTACTTCTTGTTCCCTAGGCTATCTGATGGCCAGCAAGGAAGCCTAGGTGTGCTAGAGATTAAAGAACTTGGCTGTCGCTTCAGTACATAGTGAGTTACAAAAATGGCTAAAATGAACATACCTTTACAAATCTGTTCTGTCCAGTTTGGCCTTAGTTCAGTGAATATAACAGATGAAATGTATCACCTCAGCAGCTAAGAATTAATGCATTTTAGGTTGAAAAATGTAAAAAGTTACACCACTGGGGCTAACTGATCCATGTTGCTGCTGTGTAGGGCTGTTAGAGTGGGAAATGTTAACATGCTCGTGATCCTATTTGAAGTAGGCTAGTGCGATAGGACTGCCTGCAAAAGTCAGTGTCTCTGCTGCAGCAGGAAAATTTGCATCAGTCTGCAGTGCTAGGCAGGTTTCAGAATTTGACAGCAGCCCTCCTTGCACCATACTCACAGGCTTTCAGTTGCTGGCACAGCAGAAACGAGGGATGAGTATAATCTGGCTGTGGTTCCATCATGTATTACTGAAAAGTTTTCCAACTGTTTGTTTTCCCTTCTGCACTACAGTTTGCTGCTCTCTCACTTGTAACGTTATAGATGTATATAGGATGACTGAAATAATCTAAATTAAAAGTCCTCTCTCCTTCCCAAGGAAAGTAACATCAGTACATGTGCTTCTTGCTTCTCTAGTTATTTTCCAGAACGCTTGTTAAGCAGTGTTCACTTCTAAATGAAAACCAACATTTCCCACTACTGGAATTTAGGGGGTGATGTACAGAAATTGATCTGCATATTCAGATAGTCAACATAAATGGGTTGGAATTTATGAAGGGGTGTAGGGATGTTAGGATAATAATATTTGAAATATTCAGGGTTAAATAATTTAATAGAAGTTGTGCAACAGTATCAAAGCATATATCATGTTTAGTTTAAGCAAATTATTCGTGTGTTATAATGATCAGCTATTACAGAGAATACATCCAACTCAGATGTAGAGCTGGACCTGTGGAAATCCAGGGTGTTTCACGTCAGTGAGCAGCCGAAAGGTTGGTGGGGTTGAATGTAGGAGGTGGGCAAGATAAGATACAGTAGTAGGACAGCACTGGGAGTTGAAAGGGAACTGATAAAAAAGGGGAAGTAGGAATCAGTTAGGAAGAAGCTTGACTTTTGGAATATTTTGAATGTTGGGTTCTTGACTTAATTTATCCTGATATCACCTATTACATATAGAATTTGAATTATAGTCTTTTACTGTCTTAGCAATAGCTAATTATCATGTTTCTTGGTTCTAAATTACTTTCAAAATATCTGCAGTATTGTGAAGCTGGGGTAAGTGGCTTCTGTGCTTTCGTTTTGGGGTGTCTTCCAGTGTAGACAAAGGAGTTGCAATAAATAGCTAGTCTATGTGGGATTCAAGTGCACTGTAAGCAGCATAATCATTATTTCACACTGTTGCTGTTAACTGTGTCTAAATTTTCTTCAGTTACTTTCTATTTTTGTTATAGAAAATAATGTAGCTTTTGCAGATTTTGTTGTTGGGTTGCATTTTCTGTAACATACTCTTGTTGACTATTTCAGTTATTGCTGGATGTAGTGTGTTGCTGTGACAGAAGCTTGTGTTTTGTTTGCTTGTACAGTCTGAGACACACCATTTTCATTTGCTTTTGAATTTTTTATATTAACTGCAAAAGTACAGAGAGAAAGAATGGGAGTCATGGTTTATCTTGGATTATACAAACTTGCTTTGGAACATTATTGCCGAAGGCTATTACGCTTAGTGATTATTATGTTTATGAAGTAGTTGTATTTTCTCAAACCACAATTCTTGTAAAAGGATAATTAAGTTAAAGCTTGGGCTATTCGTTCCAGATTCTGTGCCAACTCCAAAATATTTTCAGACAATACGTAGTTATCATTTGCAAGATACCTTTTTAACTTGAAATTCTAAGTAGTGTAATAAGTTTTTAAAACATACTACTGTCCTTCTAGTTTACTAAATGTTAGTTTTAAGGTGAAAGCAAGCCTTGCACTGCCATTAGAAATCAGATGTGAAATGTGCTACTTTATATGAAGGCTTAAAGTCTATGTTCTTGCTCTAAATTAATTTTTATGCTATAAATTAATGTTTAATCTTTTGCAGAGGGGAGAACAAAAATCTCGCTGTTTGTAGCTGTTGTTGCCGAACACTTTAATATTCAGATTTAGCAAATCACAAACTTACAAAGGTTTTATTCTGTGTGTTTATGTAAAGTATAATTTAATACTGAGTTAGATAATGCTTGAGCTGGAGTTTGTAAGGATCATTGACATCCGTAGTTAGTTGACTTTTTGAAAAATTATGGGAATGGCTTCCATTAGTCAAATGAAACAGCTTGAATGGCAGCAGCTTAATCTTAACTTGTACACGTACGTGAAGTTTTAAGTTCTTAGTTTAAAGAAAAAGTAAAAGTAAGTGGATTTAAAAAAAAAAAAAACAAACAAAACAACACAACCACCAAAATCTGTACTGGCTAAATGGTCACTAATCCTGTTCCTAAACATTTAGGAAGTTTTGAAGCTGTATTTGTGCAGATTTGTTGACACTTTTACTGCAGTGTAAATGGAAGTTAGAAATAGCGCTGTTAGAAGTTGTAGAATGCCAAGATGCTGCTTGTATAAGTCTAGATTTATTAAATCTTATCAATACCATTCTTGATGTTGCAACTGAAATGCTGTGCTTTTTATAAAAATCTTTATTTTCCCAGCTATTAAATAGATTTCAGTATTTGCTTGAGATTATACTTTGCACACGTAACTAGCTTTATATGAACTTACCTTTGCATAAAATACATTGAAAGAAAGCCGTTTCAGAGGCTATAGGCTGTTTTCTTTTCCCTTAGGTGTTTTATAGGTTTCTGTAAAAGTAATATACAAGTTGATCTATTTTAGCAGATCCCTGTAATATCTCTTTACATTATAATGTAGTTGTGTTTTCATGACCACTTTAAAATGGTCAAAGTATGACCTGTTGCCAAAAAAGCAGAGTATGATTTCTCCTTAGGCTTCATGGTCCAGCCTCCCTTTTGTTGGCACTAGTAATAGTGTGGCCTTCTGATTGGCAAGGTCAGTGCGGTACTTTGAACTGAAGCTTGTCTGGCTGATTCGAAGATAGCCAGAGCAGGAGAGACCATGTCTTTCAGCTGCAGTCACCTTTAGATCAGCTGAAGGCAACACAAAATAGCATTCTGAGAAAGAACAGCACAGCAGTTAATTTAAAATATCCCATCTCACAATGACCGGTTAATTCACAAGGGGAAAACGTCACACTACTTGATAGCCGTGCACCTATTTTCTATACATGGGAGGAAAAAATGTGTCCTTGTTATAAATTGAATTTCTGTTGTCTCAAAAACATAGGCTTGGTTTTGAAAGAGGTGGTTTTGTTATCTCTTACCTCCTGTCAGCTCTAGTAGACATAATTCTAGTAGAGAATTACAGATTTTTAAAAGAATTATTGATTTTTGGCATTTTTCTGGGCTTCAGTGTCGATGTATAAAGAAGAACAAGTTGAGTGGGACATAGATATGTAAATATTAGTATTGAGTCGTTGGGACTTATCTGTGATTTCACAACAGTAGTAAGAAATTATTTTAATTGGTTTTTTTTTTTTTTCGGGGAAGCAAGCAGGCATTGGTGGTGTAAAAATTTATGGAGTAGCCTAATATTTATTCCACAATATTTAGAGTGGCCTTTAGTGAATGTTACACAACTGTTTAGATTATCAGCGTTCACTGTTTTGGCTTTTTTTTTAAAGATGTACAGTCATCTTAGTTATTCCCTTTATGTAACTAATTTCAAATGCTCTCGTTAACATACATAGGTACTACTCATGATGGAAATTACACATGAATAGCACACGACTGAATTTATTCTGTATACGGGATTTTTTACATCCTTTTTCCCACCTCCCAGTCATTCCTGTACCACACATACTTAAATATGGCTACTGGGACACAATTAATGTAGTGTGTGTTTAGTTTTTTGGGTTTTTTTAAAGTGTGAAAGAGAATGTTTAAGAGAAACTCAAAACTTCTGACAGTTTAGCTTTAATCTTGAATATATGTTTTAAAGAGCTTTCACAATTCCAGCTGTTTTGAAGCTGTCTGCCTGTAATATTAAAATCTTTGAAATAAAACATGACCCTTATTAGCATAAGCATCTGCTTATAAGAGTAGAAAAAGTCCCATTTGCTTTAACCTTAACCTAATATTTGCTTTTCAGTATAAATACTTGTTGCTACCTATAAATGGGCTTTTGGTTACGTTCTGCCTAGATTACTGCTGTTCCTTTGTGCAGAAGAAATTAAGATGCAGAATTATTTCGGATTTCTCCTCATTGTTAAGTTCAGAATGATGGAGAGGTTATTACATGAAACTTAAATTCTGGATGCAAACTTGTAGCTTTGCTGACTGTGAGGGGTGGTCTTAGAGACAGCTGTTTGCAGGAATTTTATTCTCTGTTCTCCCCAGAACTGTCCTATCTGTCCCTGTTGCTTGAAGACAACAGAAACCCCAAGTTTCTGGGGTTGCACTGAGTCAGTTGGAAGCTTGTGATGTTAATTAGATATCATTAATAACATCTGGTTTTGCTCTTTGTACTGCTGTCTTTTTCTGGATAAACTAAATAAACAAGGACACTTAAATATTTTGAATATGAAAGCATCAGTTTCTGGTAGTTGAAGAGGTGGCTTTTAAAGAATGACTTGGAAAATACGTATAAATCTTAATGGCATCCTTTAATGGTTTATATTTATCTAGATACTGTTTAAAGTATTACTATATTGTGTATATAGGGAAATTTCTGTCAGAAAATGTGCACAGGGTATGATATACGTGTCTGTGCTGTCGTTGATTTGTTTGATCAGTTTTGGTGGTGGTTTGAGGGGGGTGTTTGCCTGTTAAGTCAATGTGAAATGAGAATCTTTGTGTTAGCCGTCACAGATCTATTACCAGTTTTTGAGAATCTGTGTTTATATTTACAAGCAGCTATATCTAGCTAGCACAGGCAGCAAGAGCAGTGAAGAGATGGAGGCACAGGCAAGCATATTGTGCCTTAAAGTTTCTTGAAAGCTCAAAGAGACTCTTCATTTTTTACGAAACGAAAACCAGCAACCTATTTCAGAGTTAGTGGAGCAAATACTGTATTTGTGTGTTGTGAGACCATGTGTAAAATCCATCCTGCTTAAAACCAGTCGCACTGGGTAACTGGGGGGTTCTTGAGTGTAGTAAAGCTTTGGAAAGGAGAACCAGCATGCTCAGGAACTAGCTGTGTCTGTTTTGCCATGCCAGTGGGTACAAATGATCGCGTCGTCCTGCCTGTTTATTTGTGTAGCTTTGGTAAAGATTGAACTTTTTGCATTAGAGACTGATAACTTGGATAATTTTGTGTATGCTGGGACTAGGTAATTAATAGATGTTTCAATCCATCTAATGGCCAAAGTTATTTGAAGCAGTCAAGCATACTTGCCAATGTGTTTCCAAAACATGCCAATATCAAAATTACAAGCTTGGTGGGCCACTTGGGCAGACTGATGAGGTAATTTTTGTGCATTTAGTAGAAATAGGTTGCACCATCCTAATGACTGTTTGTTTACTGAAGTTCTCACTAGTTGTTTATGGCCTAATCTATACTGATACAGGCTCAACTTCATTTACCGTACAGTACCAGCTTTCTCCTGACTCATCTTCTCTCCTTGCCACATAGACTTTCCCTTGTATAGCCTTCAGATTATAAGAGAAGGGCCGGAGACTTTTTGACAATCTGCTGTTTTTGTCTTAGTGTATATGAGCAAAGCTCTAAAAATGGTTATGGAAAAGATTTTAATCTCACATGATTGAGCCTCCTGTATATGGACCTTTGGACTTGCTAGTTGTATTATCTCTAAAAATACAGTTCCTGTAAGAAAATACTTTTGTCACAGCATGTTTTGAGAATGTCTTTATTTCAAGGTCTTCCACCATTACTCTTTCTTCCCTTGTCTCTTGTACTATTGCAGTCAGAGCTTTTAAACATAAAAATGAAAAAGTGGATCTGTCAGCACTGTGTGCTGACTGTAAATAATGTATAGCTGGAATTCCTTAGGAAGGTTTGTCTTAACGCAAATTCACTGACAAGTTGTATGCTTTCCCCTTTCCAAGCTTGTACCCATCAGCTGGATGTCTGATGTCTTTATAGTTGGGGGTTTGAAGGGTTATAAGCAGTATAATAATCAAATAATACCTCTGTAAATATAGAATTACACGTAAAAACTCATAACTTGTGCTCAAATTAAGGGTGAAATGCATGGCACTTAAATTGTATGATAAGCATAACACTGTTTTAACATAGTTGAAATGAGTCTGCTCATTGCCAGTTCTTGGACAGAGAATATTTTCACTGTACGGGAACAGACAAAAGCAAGAAGATAGCTGTGCCACAAAACAGGGATGCCAGTTTATACTGGTAGAGGTGTTCCTGCCAAGGAACTGTGGCTGCACTTAGAGTTTTCATGTCTGCTACAGTGTGCGTAATGGTGAAACTGAAATTACATCTCTTTTGTGGTAGCTGCAGTATAAATATTAGGGCAGGGATTACCACCTGTTTTTGAGTTTATAGCCTAAATGGATAAGACAGGCATGCAAAATAAGAAAAATACATGTATTACATAGGTGATTGTAGATTGACAGCAATGGTGGTAGCAAGGTCCTGGATATGGACTACGGATGAGCTGAACAAAGAAAATGGAATGAGAGGCAGATAGCTGAGATGAGATGTGGTGAGAGGAGAAGCAGCAAGGAAGTGAGATGAAGACTGTAACAGAATGAAAAGATCAAGCCAGTGCAGGAAAGACAGCCAGTGAGATGTGCAGAGAATCTTCTAAATGTCCTGGAAACCACAGGTCCTGGCCTTAGTCGCCCCTGGTCCTGTCACATGGGGTACTTGCCTGCCTTCATCTGACTGGCCATCTCCACTGGACAGAATAATTGGAAGTGTGGTGATTGATACTCGTCACCCTACTGGTTTGCTAAACCCCAAAGCTGGTACAAAAGAGCCAGTTGTTATTTTCATGGTATTTCCCAGCGGAAGTCGCTGTGGCAGGAGATGGAATGCTATAGGAAAGATGGGGGAAAAAAAATGAGGTAGACGAAAAGGAAGGAACACTATATTCAGTAATTGTGTTTTAAGAACCAATTGTCATATAAAATTGTTAACCTGAACTGTGTGCTTCTGGAACACCTCGTCTTAGTACAGTGAAGGTTTGAGGTTTTTTTTTTCTTTATTGAATAGGTAAAACTCATTATCAAAGATATTAGATCAAAAGTGCCAGTTACGTTAATGAAACCTTAGAGTTTACACTTCAGACTTCATAGCGTTGTTACATAGCAAACGTTTTGATTTTTTTAATCCAAAGATGCACATATTTTCAAACTGAGTGTGTTCATTGATGTTATTTCCACTGTTCCATGTTTTAAGATACTCAATAACCCTTGTGTAATATATGTCAGTCTTGTATTTAATGTGGTGATATGCTAAAATTAGTCCTTGGCAGGATTATATTTCAACACCAAGTTCAAATGCAGTTTTTATTCTAAAACTGCTTTTGAAAATCTTTAAATATTGGAGAAAGGGGGTTGGGTTTTGTTTGGTTGGGTTTTTTTAATGCCAACATTTATTCTAAATCGTAAGTTGCTTAAAGCTAGAGTGAAGGAACCCAGTATGACTTCTTTGTGTTCTGATAAGATACTACATCTCACCCATTTACTCTTGAATTCAAAGCAGTTAACCTTCTACCTAAATATGTATTTCAGAAAGTTTTCTAACCTTGATTTTGGAGCTTCTCAAGACATCAAAGCTCCACCAGTTTTCTTGTCAGCTTATTACAGACACTAATTACCATGTATTTATTATATGTTCAGTTATTTGGTGGGTTTTGTACTTAATGGTTTTTAACTTTTTCTTTAATTCTCAAAGGTTCTATCAAGTTGTGTCATCTTGAAGTGTAAACTTCTTTTTTTCCATTTGACCAATGATTTTGGGGTGTAAATTTTTATTAAACTGTAGCTCTAAACCTAGAAGTCTCATCTTAATTAATTTTGTAATGAATTTACTTGCCTAGGATAGAACAGCTCCAGTATCTAGCGTATTTGGAACACAAGAGAACACCTCAAAAATCATTACTGCATTTCTTCACAGAATAAAACACCATACAGGAGTCTCGGGTTACAGGGTATCCAGCTAATAAAATATATGTGAAATAGCTCCTCCAAAATTACTTTTAAATTGCTGTATTTCGATATGATAACTAGTAAAAACAGATCTTCTCTGTGGACAGTGGTGGTTCACTTCAGCTCGTTTAGACTTTTTGTATGTCATTCCCTGGCCTGTCCTGAGCAGTTGAAATATATTGTAGGCAGCGAGAAGATCCTTTAGCTACTTTGCAGGAGTTTAAATATTAACAATGGTTACAAGCAATTTTCTTACTTAAAAAAAAATACTTGTTAAAACGTATAATTCACTGCAGAAATGCCAATAAGCTGGAGAAGAGAAACATAACAAAGGAGGTCAGTACTTTGTATAGATATTTTACTACTTTGAGTTTTCACCTAGAGAGTAAATCTAGAAGGGACTTAGTAAGTCGACTTAAATGTCTATTGGAATTGGTTTTTAACTTGTATTGATCTATACCTGAAGTCTACTTTAAGATGTTGAATCATATAAACTAATACTACATATAAAATACAAATCTAGTTTTTAGAATTGAGTGAATTAGAATAGGTTTTTTTGTTTTCTTTCCGTTCTTGTCTAAGTGCATGCCAGCAAGCTTTATGGGCTTCTTATTGAAGTGGATTTTGTGCCAAAAGATTTTACAGCCCATGTTTTTAAACGAATTGTGCTGTTTTGCTAGACAGCACTGAGTTTTCACCCACAAAATGCTGTAGTTGTAGAATCTATGAATGCTTGGGTTTTGTATCATCTTTGAGCAGACTTCTTATACCCCGCAGCAGCAAACTGGCTGTTTAAAATACGTGACTAAAGTTATCTGTCCTCTGCTAGAAAACTGTTGAATTGGGGTGGTATCCATTTTGCTTGTTGCACCTGCCTTAAAATAAAGCTGCAAGTCCCATGGATGGGTCAGAATCATAACTTTTTAAATGTTTCTGTTAAAAAAAACCTGCGTAAATCCGATTTCTTCTGTGTTCTGTCCTGTCTTTCACGTTTTCTGTGACTCTTCATTGACAGTAAGGTGTGATTGATTAACTGCAGCACAGAAGAGAGTAACTACAAAGGTGTATCTGTGGGCGTAGTTTCAAAGAGCATTTCTCTTTGTGGTGCTGTTGGTATAAACAATGCCACCTCCTTATTTGTGTTTGGGTGTTCGTGTGGTGAACCTGGCCAGGAAGCTGGTCCATACTGAAAAATAGCTGAGCGAGGAAAAGAACGACTATTTTTAACCCAGATCAGTGATGAGTGACATACTGATGTTTGGAAGCAATGGGTAACTGAAGAAACGTTTCTGGAAAGCAAAACCAGAAGTAGCTGAAACTCAGGTAGATACGGTATTTTCTTAGTAGTTTTTGTTTGTATTTTACATCTCTGTAGCAATAAATGATATTTTGCATACATTTAGGTGGAGATTTACATATTAGCTGGAGGAGGAACGTAAGTCAGTTTATCTCTGGTCAAGTTGTGCTAATGAAGCTATAATCTGGATATGGCTTGGAGTCCCAGCTGAGCTAGGCACGCAGTTAGTTGTAGTCCTGCTCCCCCCTGCACATTCCTGCCTGCTCTCAGTTGTGCCAGCTCTGTCACCAGGCCAGCAGGGAGGCAGCTCAGGAAGCTAAACTGGCTGAAATGCAACCTTCCAAAAATATATTTTTTGCTGGCCTTGCTCTATGGAGCAGCTCACCATGGAGACAGATGAGAGCCAGAGCTCACCTGTGGCCAGAGGCAGCAGGAGACTCCATCGCTGCACCTCTGACTTGTGTAGCCTCCGGACAGCTGGAGTGTGACCTCCTGAAAAGTGGCTGCATGTACTTCCAAGCAGCCCTGCTGCCCTGCTCCTGCTCTCCTGCCAGCCTGTTCCTCCACACTACCGCTGCATGACCACTGCCTGGTTCTGGCAATCGCCTCTCCCCTCTGCTCCCCTGGCACCCTTGCAATTCTCCATCGACTCCTGCAAAGTGCTGCTCAAAATGGAGGGCAGAGGAGGAGCGATGAGAAGGTGAAATGAGCCTTGAGTTTGTGGACTTCAGTTTGAGGAATGCTGGTTTAGGACATGCAGTGGCTGGCGTACGAATAGGGTCTCTTCATAAAGGAGACTACTTGTCTGCTTTAGCCAATAAAGCAGTTAATGTCAAGGATACTTCAGAATCGGCAACTCCCGTGGAGATCTACAGGGCTTTCAGAGCATCAATAGTACATTTATTTTGGTTTCTTGTTTGGAAGGCCTTTTTCAACTTTAATAATAAAACATGTAACAGAAGAGCTACTGTTAGTATCTTATAAGCTAATGTACTCTATGCAGTGGTACTACTTCAATATCCATTAAATAGCACAGCTGGCACAGAATGACGAGTGTGATCTGTTTGGGTAGTGTTATTGATGAAAGAGAGTATAATATGAAGAATTAATGTAGTGTACCCTAGGAGCACACATGTTGGCTAGTGTTCCCCCCGTGCCTTCAATGTAGATGTTACCCACTGTGGAAGTAAAAAGAAAAAAAAAATTTTGTAGCTGTAGAGGGCAAATGTTGTAGACTTTAGTCCTAAGTAAAGACGAGACCCTGTTGTGGAATTGATACCACTTTCAAAGGGTGCTGTGGGTGCTGCTTTGACGTAGTCATGGCTAGTAATGGTAATAAAGTCTTGGCATCTTCAGCAGTCTCTAGGATTAATCCTTTATGAGAGAAAATGGGCATTCAATGTAGCCATCAGATGCTAGCAAAATGGATGGGCAAGGATAAGCTTGTCCGTGCTAGCTATAAACCAAATCAGCTTGTTTTCTATATGCAAGAGTGTTTGAAGTTTTAGTGTGGTATTTTAAACTGCATCAACCTCATTCTTAATATCTAGAAGTTGCAGAAGTTTGCAGCATGTAAGGTTCACTCATAAAATAACACAGAATCATAAGGCCAGCATGAACTCGTATGTAGAGATTACCACTGAATGCCGTTGGTAGAGAAACCAAAAAACTTTCTATATGAAGGCTTTGAGAGCTACAGTATTTCAGAGAAAAGTCTTGCAAAAAGAAGAATAAAATCAGATATTTTTTTTTCCATTTCCCATCATGTCAAATAATTTCACCCCAGATAATACTCTTCCAGGTAATAAGGGTATAATTGGTAATAGAGATTTAGAAGGGTGTGCCAGGGAAAAAAAAAAAATATGTAAATAGTAGCAAATCAAGAAATCCACAACTGATGGTACTGAAGAATTTTAAAGTGTGGCTGGGTTTGCAAGCCATGTATGCATTCTTACGTTACAATCCATTATTTTGAAAACTAAAAGAAATCAAATGGTTACTTAAGCTAACTTTGTAATGAAACCAGTGGTTCTGTGACAATTACTTTACAATACTAATTAAGGATAAAATTAATTTAGCTTTTTAGGAAGAATGGTGTAACAAAATTCAGTGCAAAGATCTGTGGAAGGGCAAAGTGGTATTTGTTTCTCTGATGTCTTAAGTGGCTTGACACTTGTTCTCTGACAGATTTCATTTGCTTGCACTCTTGTGTCCACTTGCTCAACGAGCAGCAAGACTTGTGCCCAAGTGGTTTAGCCAGGATCCTTTGTGAGTGACACAGGACAGGAAAAAAGCTGTCAGATCTTCATGACATCTCTGGGCTTTGTCTTGACTGGTAATGCCAAACTAATTTTTCAATGACCTTTTGACTACTATCAGGTGTTGTGGTGTGGGTGTCTTAATCTTCAGCTTCCGTAAGTCTTAGGATGGGCAGCTGTTCATTGTCTGTGTTTCCCTTTTTTTGGAATATATGTTCTAAATAGATGTTAGTAGTCTATTTTGAGGATGGGCTAACAGGAAAAGGTATATGCCTGTGATGCAACCTCAGTGCTACCCTCCGTGTGTTCCGCTGCAGACTTTTCCACTAGCAAGTTGTCCGTGCTGGGGTCTGAGCACAGAACAAGCCTTACTGCTGGGACAACTTGTGGGAACGGTGCTCTTTCTCATCAGGACAAGCTAAGCTTTAATGCTTGTTCTGCTGCTTATTCTGGTGTGTAGACACTGATGTACGCACACACCAACACCCATGTTTCCCTTCATGTTGAATATCCTCCTAATATTACTTACAGATCTTTACAACATTAGGAGGAGATTTATATGAAGTGAGCAATTCGTTATGGGTTCTGTAGAAAGGTATTTTTATTTGCTAAAGGAAAATGCTGTGTGATGTTAACATCAGACAGCAGTTGTCTAACGTGGTATAATAGTAACCCAACAGAATAAAGCCTTGTAGGGCTCTATATTGAAAAATCTGGGTTGCTACAGAAATTTCTGTAGTGTTTCAGCAGTGTTCAAGAAGGAAACATTTTAGAAGACCCAAAAAGGAGCTTTTTAAAAAATGGAAATACAATACAAGGAAATGGACTTTTTAGCTGTGTTAGTTATAAAACACTAAGAAAAAATATTTTTTGTGTAATGGAACTTAGCTCTGCACTGTACAGGTAGATCAAACTACAGTTTTTGGTAACTTCCATTACAATCAGCTAGACTAATGGGGAGTGTGTTAAAACACTAACGAAGGAGTACTCAGAACTAAAGATGTTGCAGGGGGGATGACAAGTTATTTAATTGCATAGAAGCTGACTGAAAGAGATTCAGCAGCGAAAAGAAGCAAATGGTTGCTTGGGTGCACAAATATGATTATACTAGGGTTTTACTTAAATCTGCTGGGCAGATCAGAATTTTAATCAGTTGGTGTAGCCCAAAGCATGGACAGGCATCTACACAATTAGGTTACTATGGTTTAACAAGTCAGCCACATTAACTAAATGTGCTTATGCTCTTTTTCATTGCAAATGCAAAGGAAAAAAATTGAACCTAAGCCTGCTTTTTGGCAGATGGAGTTCAATGATGACAAGGTACCCCAAGATTGTGGATCTTACTTCTTGTCAGCTACCAGTGAAGAGTCTACATAGTTTCAATTTGGAGGAGTAACTATTGTTAATCTTCCACTTTTATACAATAAATTAGGGTCACAGGGGAGGTGAAGTTAAATGATTATTAGAATTTCTCATTAAAGTGGGAAGAAAAAATGTGGAAGAAGCACATGAGGAGGCATGTAAACAGAACTAAGAAAATCCAGGAGGCTTGCAAATGTGATGAAAAGAGTTCTGTGCGGAAAAGGGAGAAGTGGTAAATACAGAAGACAAACTATTTTTAGAAGAACCCACATTTAGTGATATCTGGGGAGGATGGGATGGTCACTTTTCCCGGAAACAAAAACCATGTATAAAAGCCAGATGTTCAGGTAAGGCCAGGTCCCTTGTGCTAAGAACTTGCTGACAGTGAAAGAGGAACTGATGGGTGGATGAAGAAGGGCACATATTGGGAATACATACTGAAACTGTATTTATCCACTTATTTATTTTTATAAAACACAGTGGTAGGGTCTTAGTTTTGATAACATCTTACTGAATCTGCTTAACATTTCGATAAGAAAGACCTTGCAGGCTTTCCATGTTGTTTCTATTAATGTATTAGAAAACTGTGTGCAAAACATGTCAAAAACATAAAAGCAAAATGTAACCTTTCCTGAAATGTTTGTATGAACAATATTTCAGAGATTAAAATATTACAAAATACAAACTCAATGCCATTTACTTAATTACAAAATTTGGCACTTTGCTGGCTTGGAAGACTTGGCAAGAGCTGTGGGCCTCAAGTTTTAGGAGGCATTTGTGGTTAAATGTTGGAGAGCTGACTCACTATTTAAACAGTTTCAAGCCAGGCATCCTTTTCAAGAATTAAGCTAGATTCTCCCTTCCTCTTAGGCCCCATTACTTCACTTAATTGTTGTAGCCTTCTGCTTTGTTTTCCCATCTCCCTGCCTTGCTCCTTGATCCTATGTCCAAAAAGGATTTCCATAGCAGTGGTGCTTAAAACTGCAGACCTGTTTCTGACGTTTCTTTGTTGTGTTGAAATGGTGCTTTTTGTATATGCTGTTCCTCAGAGGACGTTTTTAAAGCAATTCAGCATTTCCAAGAATAAAATAATTTAGTAGTGCTTGCTTGTTTAACCTGATGTCGCGGTTTGGAGTTTGATGTTCTCCGTGTTTCTTTTAAAAGGATGTCGTTAGCCTGGCAGACACTCACAGAAAACAGTATGGTGGTGTGGATCTGGAGAAATTGTTTTAGTAAGAAACTGAAAAATATTTGCATGTGTGTAAGTTGTTTTAAAAGTGATACCAAGTAAAATAGAAGTCTTGTTTCTCTGGAAGTTTTGAGTAAGAGGATCGCTTTTTTGGAGAGCGATGAAAGAGTAGAGCAAGGAATGTTGTTCCACATCCTCAGAAGGATTAATAGGGATGGTGGAGCAAACAGCTTGTGTGCTTCTGTTCAAGACTCATGTTCATTAAAGACCTAGAGTTTTCAAAATGTGATGAGGCAAAGATTTGAAACTCCCAATTAGTGCCATGTATACATATGTATGCCCCTGTTGAACAGAACAGTTGTATAAACCTAGTACCTGCATGAAATGTGTGGTTACCTTTTAGATGACATTAGGATAGGCCGAAATAGGGGGTGCCACACCTCTGAATAAGGGGATGCAGGTCTTAAAATGCCATGCTAGAGTGAAGTGGAGAGGTTTAGGATCAGTGTCACGTAAATCAGGCTTAAGCGTCGTGAAGTGTTGAAGTGTTGGCACAGCATTGCTGCCTGCTGCAGTTCTCACTGCTCATCCAACTCAGCTGTTGGAGTTGGTCTTTAATCTTTGGTTCTACTGTAATTGTGGTGGCTATACGGGCTTTTCTGTTAGAGTGAGCATGTTTTTTTTAAGGAGTTACTGATGAACAGCGTTCCAACAAATGTTTAACTAACCTGCCTGAATTTGAGCATGTTGCTAAAATAGACACTTTTAAGGAGAACTGTAGAGAATTAATGCTAACATGCCACTTCAAAATTTTACATAATAACTCCTCAGGGTCAGTTGGCAGTCCTGAGTTTAAACAAACCAACAAGGCTTCTAATGTGCTTTTCTTTCTTTTTTTTTTTTTTTCTATGTTTGAAATGGGATTGGGTATTTTTATACAGCACCAAGGCAGAGTGGGGTGAGGGGGAAGAAGTAAAAAATTGGTGATCACTTTGAATCCAAATAAACTGAAACATATACAGCAAAACAGATCGAGTTGTGAGGATCTGGGTGTTAAACAGGAGGAGTAAGAAAGGAAAGAAAGCCTCCTGTGAGTTTGAGGAGCAGGCGGCTGGCAGCAGCAGGAGGTGCTGGTGGAGGAATGCTGCTGAAAGGGTGAGCTCCTGGCACGATCCTGTATCAGCCGGCGCGCCGAAACGGCAGGCTTGTGTGCTGAAGCTTGTGTGTGGTTGCAATAATTCTGTTTTCATGGGAGCCAGAAGGCTTTACAGTTTAGCTTGGGTTTTGGTTTTTATTTTTTTGGTTTTTTGTTTAAAGGGCTAAAGAGAGAAAAAGAGCATACATTTATTACTATATTTTAATCGTAAGTCTGACAACATGCTTATTTAATAAAAATCTTGAGGTAAAACTCCACCTGTTAGCATAAGCAAAGTTAGAAATTAGATTCTGCAACTTCACCTCTACCATTCATAGTTTGTTTTCTATAATTGCAGCCAGTGGCACCAAACTCTTTCTCAGCATGTTTAGTTTCTTCTTGGATCGCCTTCATTGTCGTTTTTAACTCTGTTATGGTTTGTTAGCACTGCTGCTTTTTCATCCTTCTAATACTTAGGCACCTTCAGTATTCATTTTCTTAGCAATTGTTGCCAAGTGGATGAAGGGCAAGGATTATGTCTGACCTTATTTCAGCTTTACTATTCAAACGCCATCTCCCCGGAAAGCATTTGCTGTTTGGGGGTGAATTGCTGTTAGGTCGTTGTTTGTCAGACTGTGCAAGGCAAGGACCTGCCAGGACACCTAAAAGAAGAAGAATTGATTTGAAGGATAGCGGCACGCATGGGCAGGCAAGGAGAACATTTCATGCCCCTTTTGCTGTATTTCTCAGGGGTTTCTTCCTGTTCTGCTGAACACTGGTATCGCTTTAAACCCCTGTGTTTTCACGGGAGAACATTCCAGCTCTGGCACCTCTTACATTTGTTCTGTCTCCAAACATTAAAGTGAGTTAGTCAGTCTTTGCTGATGTACAGAAATCTGCCCCCACCCCCCCCATTATAAAGTGAGGAGGTCCTTTTTGTGACTGTTGGGGGAAGGACGCTGCTGGAGCTGACCACATTCAGTAATTACTAGTTCAGGGCAAATGCTTTATTTTGGTGCTACATCTCTTATGTGCATGTGAGGTCTGGTACGTGGGAGTCCTGTGTTCCAGAAACCTAAGTTTTGTTTTCCAGTTGAAAGAACTTGGCTTCATGGTAGTGAAGATATGCTAGCCAAAATAAATAGAAGGTCAAAGTATGGGCTATTTTAAGTCCTAAGTAGGATACCAGGATTCTTAAATCATATAGAATTTGCCACCATGGATTACATCACTGCTCTAAAGATGCAGGATTTGCCACATCACAGGAGTAGGCTATCCATTTAATCCATTGTATTAGCCAGTTACAAAATGGGCAGCATTTGGCTACCAGCAAAACTCAAGGACTGATTGCAGCACCGTTCCAGCCGCCTTCACCTATTTTCTGGAAGGAGTAACATGGCAATAAAACAATCATTATTTTACTCAGTAACACTTTTCTTGCGTGGTAAGTTAGTTCCTCTGTTTGTTAGTCTGTTTGCTGTCTCAAGTGCCTGTAGGAATTCCATTTTCATCCAGAATTTGTTTTGTGGGGCTGTAGTGGCAGCTCTGGTTAACGAGCAGAGGATGTAAGGAGTTCCTTAGAAAGTGTCTATGTGTAGCCTGAAACGCTCAGATTTATACTCTCAGTTTGTACTTAATCTTTGAGGTGACAGTATCCAGGTGAAGTTATTCCATGCTGTAGAATAACTATTAGCATCAACAGTGCTCAGAAACTCTGAGCTGAGAAAATTACTTATCGTAATGTATCCATAGGGATTTGGCTGTGCTTTCTTCAGGTATTTCCAATTGTGAGAGTTTAGAAGAGAAGGATATACTGGAGTGAGCTTCAGGGAGGGGCAGGTTCTGTGCTGTGTGGCTCATCACAGGGCAAACCTAAGAACAGAAAACCGGAGTTGCTAGCATTTGAAGGAATCGAGTAGGTAAGCTTCAGGTTCTATCATAAGAATATTTCAAGCTGGTAAAGGTAATGCAAATTTTGCTGTTTGGGGTGAATTTTTAAATAGAGGATTTAATCCATAATTCATGCAGCATCTCTTAAAGCATGTTTTGCGTTTGACATATTATGTCCTCAGTATTCTTCATGAAGGATCTAGAAAGACAGGCTGCTTTATAAATTGCATCCTATCCTTGCTGCTTTTTTTTTTTTTTTGCAGCGTTAAAATTCACTGAACAAATCTAAATACCCCAATTGTAATCAATTATCAAGCAATATTTAACATGGTATGCAAGGGTGGAAATGACAAAACATGAAGGATGTCAAATCTGAAATAAACCAGATAAATATTATAGAATATTTATAAATATGTTATTAGTAAATATTTAGTATTATTCTGTAAAAAGTTTATAAGGAAAAATAGGTCCTTAAGGGAAAAATGAGGAGGGAGAAACATAAAAAGTAGGGTGCAGGGTGGTTTGTATCTGTAAATGTTTGACAGTGATTTTGTTTCCATATACTGAAAGCCATAAAAAAGATTACAAAAAAACTTCTATTTTAAAAGAAATTGGGGTTAAGACAGCTGTAACATTCCTGTGAGAAGCTACTTATCCCACTGTAATGAAATGAGTTTTTGTGTTTTGCACAGGTCACCTCTGTTAACAAGTATTTTGTGTGAGATCAGTCACATCAGCATGTGCCGGGCAGGTGTGCTGGTGGTCGCTGTAACACCCGCTCTGAATTGGGGGTGCTGCTTCCCTGAATCCCTGTTTACATTTAAACAGCCAAACTCTTGAGGGCCATGAATTTTGAACTTTGAGAGGAAACTGACAAAGTTATTTTTTCTTATTTAGTGTGTTCAGTTACCTAGAAAATTTTGTGGTGTCTATCCCTACTGTCTAGCTTGGATGCAATTTAGATTATCAAAATTTGGACTCTTTCTTGTACACTAAATGGAAAGAGGTCAGTCTTTGATTGACAACGTTGAGGTTAGTGACCTAAAATACAGGATTAATCTGGTGTCTACTTAAATAATAAAAATCTTTCCTCCATGCTCCCTAGGTTATCCTTTGCACCTTTCCACTTGAGGTAAAGAATTTACTTTTATTTTTTTATCCCAGGTGAGGTAGGAAAAAAAAATGGGTCTGTAAGAGGCAAAATCTAGAAATGTGGTGGGTCTGTTCCTGCGCAAAGTATTTTAAGTGATAACTATCTCAAGTAATAGTTCTGAGGAGAAAGAATAATGTTGATTTTTTAAGGAGTGTTCTAATAGGTGACAACATTAACATGCTTGGAGGAAGGGAGAAAGGGGAGTTCTACTTAATACTAAACAAGTTGTGCATTTTTTTGTATAAATACAAATTGCCATTGCCATCACTTCTGATAATTCCTGAACTCCAAGGCATGAGGAGAAAGAGCCCTTTCTGGGCTTGGGACAGTCCTTTGTGGAGAGCTAATTCTGCCTTTAAGCTGCAAATACAAAAGACTTGATGTCTCTTAGTGGAGAATTTATGGGTTTTCAGGAAAAAAAAAAATTGTTTTCTCCTACTTGGCTTCTGTAGTTTGTAGTTTGAGGCTGCATCCTCTTACCTGAGAGGAGGTTAAGGAGGGGCATCCTCAAGCTCTCCCACTTCAAACAGGCTCACGCAACAGGCATCAAGGAACAAAAAAACCGTTCGTAGCTTGCCTGTGCTACAGTTTATGTAGAGAGGTTCAATTATGTCGCAGGAAAACGTGGCTCCAGTCTGGCAGATAGCTTAGGCCTACAACAAGATGATCATAAAGGCTTCAGGAAGGCTTCCCAGGAGCCTCCTGATTTTCCTAGGAGGTCTGGTCCCTACTGCTGTTATGGCTATCAAACAGGAGGATGAAATTTGGCTCTCAACCAAACGTGCTCCATTTTACAAAGATAGAGGTTTCTGTGAAAGATACCATTTTTGTTAGGTATTGAAGTAAACCTGTTGTGTGGGCTGTTGCCAGTGGTTCTTGAGATGAGAATGCTTCATGATTAAAAGTGCCCAACATTGATGACCCTAGGATGGAGAGTCACGTCCAAGTTAAAAATTTTTCCTTTTGTGCTAAAGTGTCTTTTACATGGTACATGTAAATTAAAACATGGCACAATTTGAGTTTGTTATAGCTTGTAGAGTCTGTTCTTTCAAAGTTTTAAGAATTTAGGAATAAAAACATGCCAGCCACTTCTAAATTTTCTTACTCCCACAAACACTGGTTTCATCAGAATAGTTATTTTTTTAAGTAAGAGTCATCTTTTCATACATGTATCTCATGTTCCCAAATAACTTTAACTTTTAAAGAGGACCCCAAATGGGATGGAAAGTAAATGGTTAGTCTCTTGCTTTGTCAATGTTAGGTAACATTAAATTGAAAAGAGCTATTAAACACAACTGAGCTAAAAGAACAATTTGAAAAAGTTAATTTGAAAATAGCTTAGAACTTGTTTTTTAAAAGTAAATAAACATTTGTCATTCTCATTGTCCCCAAGGCAATAACTTGAATTTATTTCACAGGAGACAGCTATGATATTGAAACCTTTCTAGCCTTGGTACAGATGACAACCATAACATTGTCTGTTCCCTCCACCCTTCTCCCAAGTATTGGTCTTTTCTCTTTAAAAAACTTCTCCTGAAGCTGTCAAGTACAACTCATTTCCATTTTTTTGTTTATTTACTTCATTGATCTGAGCATTAAAGATAAGAAAGAAACAAGTGTTGAAACTATTTACGTAAGTTGTGTTTAAAGAGTGTGTTAATAAAACTTCAAGTTGAATATAGTCTTTTTGTTCATTCTTTGGTAGTAAAGAGCTTCCAGAACCCAATTGTGTAGTTCTGAAATACTCAAGTGTTATAGTGGTGGTGCAGCTGAAAAAGATTTAAATGGACTTAATTTTTGAACTTTCTGAATTGTAATGATTAATTGCAGTGCTGGTGTAAAGCACAGTGGCTGACATTTCAAGTTTAAGTAAACCATGGCTAACACTTTACAATGGTTACGGAACCCATTTTGAGAAATGTATTTTAGGAAGTGGCAGAGTTTAAACTATGAAGGTTACATGCTTGCATTGTTATTAAAGACAAATCTGAAGTGCCAGGCAGTTTCAGGTTTTAAAAATACTTAACAGTTTGAAAAATATTATTGTAGTCACTGTGCTAAATAGAATTGTTTAAAGAAATGAATGAAAAAGGTCAAATACTCCTGATTTTGATTTACCCATCTGTCAACGAGTTTGAAATTTTAATATACCTCCAAAACTTGCAGCATTTCTGTTGGTTTGTTTTTTATCATAACCACTTTATTTCCACAGAAATTGATGCTAAATGTAGAGGGTTTGGTAATACTTCTTTTTATTCTATCTTTTTAAGCAAATATTTTAAATAAGAGTAGGAAATAGAAGTGCAGAGGAGTTCAGTGTTCTGGTGGTTTGGATTATGTCCTTTTATTTTTTGCTTTAAATAGCATCGGCCAAACAAGAAACAGTCTGAAAATGGTCGATGCTGACACTTTAGATATAAAAGTAGATGCAGTCTTCTAAATTGGGCAATTTAGAACATTATAGGCAAAAAATGACAGTATAAGTGTGTGTTTATATCACCTAGCTGTGATCAAAATATGAAGTGCTTCATAATATGTGAATGAATAGGTTCAAGTGCTTGTCAGCCTGAGTGCTAACAACCTGTACACAGACACCTTTCCCCAGTTACTCCATTGTATTCATTGGGCTTTCTTAGATATTAAAATTTCTGAAGTAGGAAAAAGCCCTAGTCATTTTTTTTTAAGAGAAAAAACCCTACAATTTTGTGGTTAATAAACCACCTTAAAATTATGGTAAATGTACTTTTAGTTATATTTTCTGCTCTCTACTCATAGGTCTGAGAGAAAGACGTACAGAGGATCTAGCATTGTGGCAGCCAGTGGTTTGAAGGGCCATTTTTTCATTTGTAAAGAATATGTGCAAAAGATCGGTTTGCAGACAAGGCACCTTTGCTTCTCCCTTGCTCTTCTGAGGTGTGCTATGGGTTGGGGCTTTTCCCTCCCTGAATTTTAAAAGGTGTGTGCTAGGAATTGATGCATACAGAAAATATCTCCCAAAGTTAATGTTTGCTGCAACCAGAGAGTGCAGAACTAAGCGAGTGCCACTTTTTAGGTTGGCCTTGCAACTGTGAGCTGACTTTAATGGGGCAACCAGTTACCATGAGCAAAAGGAGGAGTACGATGACAGCTTCCTCATGGGGTCTTCTTACCCAGGGGGGATGCACGTGTTGTTCAGACCATTCCCCCTGAGGAGACTGCAGAATTGCAAATGTTAGAATTTCTGCACGCTTTTGAGGCTTTTTTTTTTTTTAAAAAAAAAAAGGATCTACTTGTCTTTTGAGAGGTTAGCATAACTTGTTGCCGCTGCTTAGTCTATGAGGGAAAGAGATATGTTTTACTTTACAAAGCCAAGTAATAAATCTTACTGAAGTTATGGCAGCTCCTAACTTTCACTCCTGTTAACAAGGTTTAGATAAGCGCTGGTCCTTGTTCATCTTGCCTGGGATTTTTACCTTGCAGTGCAGTAATGAGTGTGTTAGGGAGAAGCAGAAAACTCTCTCCATCCCCTTCCCCCTCCTTGCATGACTGCACCCAGCCACCACTGATGCTTCATGAACGGGGAATTACAGCTCCTAAATTTGACATTGTAGACATAACTGAAAAGATTAACTTTTAGGGTTGTGACTGTGAAAATGTCTGCTTCTCCTTATATGTTTAAGTTTGGGTAAATATTTTGCAATCTGGGAAGATTTAAGAAAGTCCCAAACAGAGTGAATAGCCAACTTGTAATTGGAAACAACTGCTTGGAGAATTTTGTTACTGCTTTACATTTAAAAGAAGTTAGGTGCTGTAAATGTGTGCTTTCTTTTCTCCATTAAAAACTCTGTTTAGATCATTTAAGAATTATTCTTAGGTAACTGAAACAGGCCAGTCCACTTTTGGTAGCCAAACCATGTGAAGGCTTTAAAACTTTGCTAGAAAAATATCAGGGTAAATACCAGTGCAAACACACCTGGATTAGTATAGCTTGCCTGTGAAAATTTTTTATTATTTTTCTAATGACTACGTGTAAGATTCCACTAGAGTGGGTGGGTCAAGCTTTCTGCTCCCTCTTTCCTTTTCCCCATCCAGGGAATCTGGTAAACTAAGTAAATCTCAGTAGTTAGCGAAGGGGCTAAGTTTTTTGAAAACTGGGCAGAGGTGATTAAGGCTGTGATTCTGTCCCCAGCTGGCTCTGGCACTTGCTGGACTTTCTGCCGAGCTGGTTTGGTGTGCTAAGCCAACAAAAATCTAACCTGACCAAAAAACATCGTTAAATAATACCAGCTAGATTGGGTCAGGCCATCACAGAACCAGAACCTGTGTGTGTTGCAGAGGGATAGGTCTTCAGTACAGCTGTGTACAATTTTGTCCATCATCAAGAAAGCTTATGGCTAAAGGGCAAATAAATTAGAGGAAAGGTATGTGACTTGCTGCAAGTTCCAGATACTAAATACCACTTACGCACAGCCGAGAATCTTTATGTTTAGTATGTGCATGCACGCAAAAGCGTGCATCTATCAAGCTGTTCAATAAGTTTATCCTTGTGTACCTTTGAAATGTACATTTTAGTTTCACGTTAAATACAAGTTGTTAGTTATTTCCTTTTATTTTAATGTCTTATAGCAGTGCACTCAAAAATTTATGCTGAGCCCGTGTCATCCTTTTATGTTAACTAGAATGGCTTTACTGGGTCAGACTTGAAGTATCGGTTTGTCCAGTATCCCCCTTCTGATTGTAAATAGTAAATTCTGACAGCCAATAGTAAATGTATAGGGAAGGGAATAGTAAGGAGGAGCGCTGCATCATCATTCCTGAAGACCCTTCTAAATATCTGCAGCTTAGAGATTTTTGAGCCAGATGTGAGTTTAAAAGCTCTTCATGGAGCTTGCATTTGACCAATTACTTTCTGAATCTTTAAATTTTTGGAACTCATCCCCACAAGATGTTGTAGATGACAAAGTTCAACTACATACTATGTGCAAAAAGTACTTTGGCGTAGTTTGTTTTTTGAACCTGCCCCTTAATAATGTCGACTGCTGCTCCCTAATGCTTGCATTTGGAAAATAGTTGCGCTTTATTTATCTTCTCCACGTCACCTATAATTCTGCACTCATCTGTTCTGTCCTGTGTGGTCACTTTTTCCAGGCTGAGCAGTCCTAGTAGCATATTTCTGATTTTACTGTATCTTTTTAGACAGGGGGAGGCCCAGTTGCATACATTAGTACATATGTGGGTTCACTGTGGATTCATACAATAGAGTGTGTTTTTGTTTTGGCTCTCTAGTTCTTTCTGAACAATTCAGTTTCATTTGTTTTATGATAGCTATTGAGCTGGTGTTTTCACTGAACTGCGTGACTCCATGGGAGATCTTTCCTAACAGATAGAGATCCATTGCTAGGTGCATTATTTTGCATTTACCAGTACTGTATTTCTGCTGTTCTCTTGCACAATCGCTCCATGGTAAGAGTGTTCTGCAACTGTTACCATGGACCTGGGATGAGCTTGGGTGTTGACTTGCTACTGTGCAAAAAAGGAGATTGCTTTGGGTTCCTAAAATGCTTTTGATACAGGTGCAAGGCAGAGGACAGCAGATGAATACAAATAATTGTGGCACCATTGATAAGAAGAGCTGCAATGATCTCAAACAAGTTTGCACAAATATTCTGAAAAGCCGATAAGAAAGGCTAATAATAAAGTAGTTTTCTGATAATTTAGACCTTCTCTCAAGTTCAAGAAGCAGCATCAAAGGGAACATCAAGTGCTTGTTCGGCAATTTTACAGAGAATGGAGGCTGCCAACTGTTAGCCTGATGGAAACAGTTGAGCTTTTGGTGTTAAATGTGAGCAGATAGCTAGTGTGAGAGTAA
>Ga0065711_1002753_pt1 | contig 32677 bp, 16 predicted proteins | sample Hoacrofraction12_FD_59098 | JGI IMG/M metagenome (GOLD analysis project Ga0065711, IMG submission 59098) | Hoatzin crop microbial communities from Cojedes, Venezuela - Epithelial fraction 12 v2 (version 2) | ecosystem: Host-associated > Birds > Digestive system > Esophagus > Crop | place...
AAGGGGGGGGGGGGGTGTGTATATTCCCCCATTATGTCATTCCTTGTATGCAGCAAAAGACAGCATAAATCCTGTAGAACGTGATGTTCCTGTCCACAGATCGTCACACAATTGAACCACAAACTAGTAGTCTCACCTGAGAACCAGCACGATTTCAAAGGTGATGATATTCTGCTACAGGTGCACACCACACTTTTTGGACCTCACCCTTTCTAAAACAGCAACATACATATTTTAACATTTTTCTGCAGAAAATCTGGTTAGGTAGGGTGTCTAATTCTGCACTAGAGTTCTGACTGAACAGCAAGTGTCACATATGTAGTCTCCAGGCTTAGCATTTACCAGAATAATATGGTGATCGATACAGGATAAGAACGGTTGAATGTATCTGAAACAAAACAAATGGACATGAGTGAATAAAGCAATATCTGCTCATTTTTAAACATATGGTTGCCATTCCCACCACAATCCAGGCTTTGAATATGGTCAATATGAAGCACAGGGAAGAAGTGCTGCAACTATGAGACCATAAATCATTGGCTCCTTCCTATTTCTATCTGCTACACTGAAGTAAAAGAAGCTGAAAACATAGTATACTGTCCTTGTTCTATTTTTTGTCTCTGCAATTGGTAGAGTTGCCCCAGAGATGTTATACATTTTTAGATAAGAAAAGAAATGTTGCATGTGCTTTTGAAGTGGGGGATTCACAATTCACATAGAGACAGAAACCTGCAAAACTCTGGTGTGGAATTTCTGGCTTACCATAGGCAGAGTAATCTAAGCTAATGTCCGTATCTTCGACTCTTTTGCTTGTAAAACAGTTACCATGGACTGAGAAAGTTTCAAGCAAAAAGCCAAGAGGTGTAGCATCTGCATCGAATTTGAGAAAAAAAGCCCTAAGACTGTACAAATGTCAAGTGAGTTGAAGTGAAATAACAGACAACGTCAAATACAGGAAAACAATTTTCCTCATTAGAATGAATACAAAAATCATGATTAGAGAGTACATCAAGAGGAAATCACTGTGGTGCCAGACCTAGCAAAAATATTTCAAGGGCAAAGACTATTATTTCATCTAAAAAAAAGTACATATATATCTTACTAACTATTGAAATCCAGAAATGCCTAAATATAAAAAAAGAAAACCACAACTCAGTATTGTTTACTGGCTATACTATTGGTCAGAGCAATCAAATCCTACCAGTGCTCTTAGGGCCTTGACATCAGCTTCTTGTAGCTCATTTTTCTTCTCTTCAACAATTTAATTTCCTTAAAACATCCTAGAAACACACAAATCACTTTCCTAATGTCACTTTGCCATACTTGCAATCACTGCTGTTGTAACAGTGTTGTTAAGACAATTATGAGAGAGGGGAAGATAGACAATTCAGTGATAAAATGGAAATGTAATAAAGGAGAGAATCATGGTATGAATAATTCTTATCAAAAAAGTCTGACAGGGTCTTGAAAAAGAGAGGGAGTTTGTTGTGGACTATTTTCAGAGAAAAAAGAGTAATTTCCATAATGTGTCATGTTTGTTGTAGCTTTGTCAGAGATTTCATAATTGAAATTTCATTTGTTTGCCTAATTAGAATATGACAGAATGGGATCAGAAACATCAATACATGTTTTTTAAAGGTGTTTCCTTCGCCAAGTTTAATACTGTAACTGGTAACAGACATGATTGTATTGCAATATTTCTATTCATTAGAAAGCACAGACCATCTGAAAAAAACCTTTAAGCTTTTTTAAAGCCACCCTGATGTCTGAGTACCTAAAGAAACATAATAGGTGCCTAACAGTATCTAACAGATCAACAGTAAAAGTGCTGTTATAGGTAATTACTCAAAATCTAACAGACAGAGCGTGTAGGAGTTACTTGGTTTCTATTTACCTTTCCAGTATGTTTAGGATGCTCAAAATGCATTAAGCTGTGCAACTGCCAGCTAGGAGCCATCCCATTCATTCTTTTTTCCTGACCTTTAGCCCTTGTCCAACACACATCGCTCCAGTGTGGCCCCTGCAAACAGCTCAGAAAGGATGGAGATGTGTAGACTGACTCCAAATAAGCTCCCGGTTAAAAACTAAGAAACACAAGGTGGCTGACCTCTGTGCACGTCTGAGGGTATGACACAGTAGGCAAGGGCAGCTTACATGAGAGGTTCAAGGCAACTCAAGAAGTATCTTAATTATCAGTGTGATCAGTTCGTGGGGTCACAGTTACCACAAGGAAAATAAGTTACAGTACCATTGCTCCTGCAGTTGGTTTCTGAATTTGTCCAGCTTGTTGTGCAAGCGGGAACTGTACTGTGAAAGTGAGCCAGAGTCCTGGGGAGGCCTTGGCTGCATCCTCAGGTCAGGAAGCTGAACTGAATATATCTGTTATTGTTACTGCAATCTAAAATCAAGTTCAATATATCATTTCTGCTAGGCATTCATGGAGTTATCCCAGATGAGAATTTATCCTGTATTAGTGATGCAGACCTCTTAATGGCCAGATGTCAGCACTGATTTGATATCATTTGTAATTTGTCTCTGACTAAAAGATGTGATGAATAAAACAAAGGAGAGGAAGTGAATGTGTACAATGAATGTAATGTCCATACCCTTCAGAGGAGTCATGATGTAGTTCTGCTGTATGATTCATTCTTTTTGGTTCTTCCAATATGAAGTATGGATTTCATATTGTGCTTTTCTTAAAGGAATGTCTCACTTGGTCTTATATCTATTATGTATTCATGCACTTGTATTAGCAAGAAGTAGTATAAAATAAATGATACTTATTTTAATGCTCATTGCATTAAAATAAATCCTTATAAGATCTGGTGGACATGTTTCTATGATTTTATCGTTTGTTCTTTTATTCACAGTGAAGATACTTGTACCTAAATGTTTTGTGCATAAGAAAAAAACTGACTGCCAAAGTCCCTCATAAGCTTAGTAGAGTAAAATCTGCCTGAACAAATGGAAGCACAAACACTAAACTTAAAAAAAAATGTTGCTATTTTCATTAATAAAGATATAAGAAAAAGATACAGTTCTCTAAATATGTGCACCTAGTGTCATTTGAAGCACCCTGTAGTGTCTGAGCCTTCTGGCATGGGATGAGCAAAGACTTGTGCCCTTTGGAGGGGTAAGCGGACACCAGGGGGTCATTGTAGTGCATCCAAAACAGTAGGAGATAGTTATGTTTAGGCAACTAAATGTAGTCTTTTGTCACTATGGTTGAGGCAGCAAATCAGTTGATCTAATGCTGATGTCTATTGAAGCATTGGTTGAGTCACTCTGATTCCTTTGACTAAATCTCTCCGAGTTCGGGGTTTAAACATTCAGCTCATATGCGGATACCTACACAAAGATACCCTGACAACAGCGTCTTTGACTTAAGCTGAACCCCCTCCTGCACTTAGGTTCAAGTTAGTAACAGAGACAGGAACACATTCTTGGCTTTTTATACTGTGGTTTTCAGTATAGTTACCTGCTGAATGACATTTAGAAGTAGTCTGACTTTTTTTTTGCTATGATTGAATAATATCATACCTATAAAACAACAATTATGCTGCAAGATGCTGCTATAGTTATAGTTGTGAAACAGTACTTTTTTCCCTGCTACGTGCCATTACATTCTTATGTGCATAATTTTGTGTTATCTTCATCACTTGGACTGGAAGTTTTCATATTTCAGGCACTGATGAGGCATTTTTGGGCAATTACCTGATCTTTCTTTTTACTTCCTGAGTCTTATACATAAGGAACTGCAGTGATACAGTTTCCTACTACCTTCTCCACAGCTTTCTTGAGTTTAAAAAGTGCAAACACTTTCAAGTACAAGAATGTGCATGGATGTGCAAAATGCTGTACAGCTGTTGGCTATTCATTCCTTACAACCTACATGCTCTGTTTGTACAAAATAAGGCATTTTCCTGAAAGAGTTAATGTTTCTGCAGACCAGGCAAAGATACTGTAGAATACTAACAAGATTAAAAGCTTTGAAGCATTAAGTTCAACAACATTAGTGATAAACAATAGGAAATGATAGCATAAGAGTCTGTCTGAACTCGTAATAGTAGTTTATCATCTTACCCTAGAAACAGAATATCTGAGATTCAGATCACTGCTTGACAAACCCATAGACTTTGGTCGACACAGGATGTTCATACCGTTTTGACACTGTTCCCCACAGTACCCTCCTGGAGAATCTAGCTGCCCATGGATTGGATGGGTGTACTCTTCGCTGGATAAAGAACTGGCTGAATGGCCGAGCACAGAGAGTGGTGGCAAATGGAGTAAAATCCAACTGGCAGCCAGTCACAAGTGGCGTTCCCCAGGGCTCAGTTTTGGGTCTGGTCTTGTTTAATATCTTTATCAATGATCTGGATGAGGGGATTGAGTGCTCCCTCAGTAAGTTTGCAGCCAACACCAAGCTGGGTGGGAGTGTCAATCTGCTTGAGGGTAGGAAGGCTCTGCAGAGGGATCTGGACAGACTGGATTGATGGGCTGAAGCCAACAGTATGAGTTTCAACAAGGCCAAATGCCAGGTCCTGCACTTCAGTCACAACAATCCCACGCAACGCTACAGGCTTGAGGAGGAGTGGCTGGAAAGCTGCGCAGTGTAAAAGGACCTTGGGGTGTTGGTCGACAGCAGGCTGCACATGAGCCAGCAGTGTGCCCAGGTGGCCAAGGAGGCCAACGGCATCCTGCCTTGTATCAGGAATAGTGTGGCCAGCAGGAGTAGGGCAGTGATCTTGCCCTGTACTCGGCACTGGTGAGGCTGCACCTGGAGTACCGTGTTCAGTTTCGGGCCCCTCACCTCAAGAAAGGCATTGAGTTGCTGGAGCGTGTCTAGAGAAGGGCAATGAGGCTGGTGAGGGGTCTAGAGATCAAGTCTTACAAGGAGTGACTGAAGGAACTGGAGTTGTTTAGTCTGGAGAAGAGGAGGCTGAGGGGGGACCTTATTGCTTTCGACAACTACCTGAAAGGAGGTTGCAGTGAGGCAGGTGTTGGTCTCTTCTCCCAGGTAACTAGCGATAGGACGAGAGGCAATGGCCTCAAGTTGCGTCAGGGGAGGTTTAGACTAGATATTAGGAAAAATATCTTTACTGAAAGAGTGGTCAGGCTTTGGAACAGGCTTCCCAGGGAGGTGGTTGAGTGCCCATCCCTGGAGGTGTTTAAAAACATGTAGATGTGGCACTTCAGGATATGGTTTAGTAGGAATGGTGGTGTTGGGTGAATGGTTGGACTTGATGATCTTAGAGGTCTTTTCCAACCTATGATTCTATGAGAAGACTACTGGCCCAGACTGCAAAGAAAATGGAAGGTGAGATATGGATTTTTCTGTCCTACTTTAATACTGCATAGAGATAGCAACTTTTGCTTCTCCAGGTGCTGGCTTCATTGTAGAGAGAATATTTTCAATTTAAAGGCTTTAAAAGGGACAAAGAATTAGATCCACAACAGATTTTGCTATGCAGAAAGCAGGCAAACATTGTATGCCTAAATCGAAAATGTAGAAAATTCACACCTTAATACAGTAGTGCGTTATCCGAAAAGTGCTTAATTTTTTACCTAGAAATTCTCTATTTTTTTAGAATTTGGCTTTTTTTTGGTGTGTCTTTAGGCATGCCTAGTCTTAACAGTGCGGAAGAACTTAGTACTGGTGTTATGTCTGTGCATAAATCCCAGCAAGATTTACAAAGTAGGCATGTTTACTTTGATGCTGACCCACTGGAGGAGCATCAGGAGCACCTGGACCTTGATAGTAGATGGTTCTGCTGTATGGGTATGGACCTATGAAAAGCAGGTCTTTGGCATGAGTATGACGTGAGGAGGTGTTGCCATAGGTCGTTTGCCTGTAAAATTACAGGAGATCATGTCGGGTAGCAGAAGCACAGCAAAAAGCTGCATTACCTCCCTTGTTTAAGAGATATATCTGCCAGAGGGAAACCATACTTCTGCATTGAAATCCTGCAAGATGCAGACATTTGGACAGGAATTTTGAGATCCCAGAAAGTTTGACATTCACAGTGTGACTGTTAGCTTGCTTGAGGGGCTCAAGCTAATAGCCATTCCCAAAGAAACCTTATGAGGACAAATCCACAAAGCTTGTTAGTTCTGCTATTGCTTGGCCTGTGGCAGTGACTGAGTTGTTCAAGCTGAGGTGGATTAAACCCTTACAAAGTCACAGCCAGGGATGCTTGGGACACCTCAAAAAGTTAAAGAGCAGGACCACATAAGGGGTATAGGAACATTCAGATTAAGGTAATATCTGAATAAAAATAGTGGTCTGTGTTTGTTCCCTGTAGAATTTATTTGAGAATCTACATGGAATTTGCTGATTCCAACCAGTTTCCTTGAAGATAATCAACCTGTACAGTGTAGTACTGCATCACAAGTGGCATTGGCTTAGCTGGCTCTTCAGGAGGACTGAGTCCTCTGCAGGAGGAGTAAATTTACTGGCTCTCACACTTTGAAGAGGCCTTTCTAGGGTGAGGTCAGGGGAAAATTAGAAGCACTGAGGGAGAGATGCCACACACCCCCTCCCGGGTGAATAAACCTAAGTGCCACTGTGATAAATCTTGCCAGTAGAATTTTGGCAAGTTTTCAAACTGTGCCTGTTTGGTAGGCTGAACTATCCTCCCTTTCTTACAATCTTTCAAGTTTTTTGAGCCCTTTGCTTATGTCTGGAGAGCGCCAACAGTATACAGATAACAAAAAATCTCCATTAGGAACATTATTAGGTAGGCTGGTAACAATGATTGAAGTGAAGAAAAAGAATATGTTACCTTTAGAAGATATTTGTTATTGTAATGAATTTTGGTTACCAATAGTGTCCTTAGGCTTTTGAGGTATATGGAAAGAAGGATGATTCTCTGCAAACCTTTGAACTACAAACCACTCCATCTTTTGTAAATCTTGGGTCCAAAATATTGTTATGCTGTTCTAGTTGCATTTTGTGCCCACTAATTGTTCACTGCTCTAAGCAGTACTTGATCTGGAATAAGGCAGAGGAGATTTAGGCTTAGAGTCCTTGCCTTAAAACACTGATTCCAAGCTGACAATGGGCAAACAGGGCTGTAGAATGCTCTGAAAAAGGATTAGGAAAGTATCAGGAAAAAACTAATTTTGAACTTTCTGTCTTGAAGCAACTACTATTAATGAGTACAGGATGGTTCAATACCTTTTTCTATTTGACATGACACAATCAGCATTATAATGTATTATAGTGTATTATAGTGTATTATATTATAATTATAATATTTTAAAGTAATTTTTTATAACGTATTTACAATACATAACACTTTGTGTCTGTATAGTAAAAATAAAAATGATGGTAGGTAGTGATTTACATTTCTACTGGGAACATCCACCAAACTGACCACTACTGGGATAATATTTTGGATTATTATGATTGCCAGTTATGTAACAAGAGGAGGAGAAAACACTGCTGATATTTTACTGCTTTGAACATTTACTATGCAGTTTTACTCAGAAACTTATTTTGATATCCTAACAAGATTAGCCCATTTTCAATGAATGATGAAAGAATGATAGTGGGACCAACTGCAAAAAGTAAATAGTCTGCTAGACCCAGCAAGCAGAAATACGCCAAATTGGAGCTGAGTAACCAAAATTGGAAATCAAAACTACTTGTCAGAATAAAACACAACCCAATGAATATTAGCATTTTTGGGGTGGGTAAGAAAGAAACAAACACCTCACATTCAACTCTGGTTCTGCAACTTGGAACGGCAACATGCAGTTTGTCCTGCTTATACGAACGCACATACAGATTAAACCAAAAGATGAGTGGCACATGGATGTTTTTGCCATGAAAATCTCAAGTATGAGATGATATTTGTGCATGATAAATAATTACTATGAAACAGAGACAAGCCATTAGTGACTATTTGATGGCTTTGACATCTAAAATGCCAACTGATCCTCACAGTACAACGTGGAGGGAGAGAAAGACATGAGATTGTAGATTATGACCAGGAAAAGAATAATGGCAACAATGTTAATAGGCATCAGTGGAGAGGAACTCGGCAGTGGGGCAAGTACAGCTATAAGGCTGTCTTCAAAAGCAGGAAACATTTTTTTTATGGCTACAGAAATTGTTTTTCAGTCAAATTCATTTCCCTATTTCAAATATTGTTACCAGGTGTGAATTATTCAGATGGTCTATTCACATCTATTCAATATCTGAACTTCCTGACCCACCAGCTTACAGGAGCTGATAAAGTCAATAGAAGTAACTAACACGGGCTGCAGGAATGTCAAAACCACAATTGTTGCTCATTGTAGTGATGTTCTACCTCTCATCATTTTTGTAATTGACAAAGATCAGTCACTGACCACTGACTAATACGACCGCTGCCTTCTTTCCCTAACAGGACTATCAAAACACTAAGACTTCTTTGAGTCTGGCAAAATATTTCTGTTTCCTGAGATTCCCATCATCAGTGTGACTGCATGTATCCCTGTGCTGTCCTCTAAGGCTTTTCTTGTATTATACCATTTTCAGTCTCTCTTATCTCTTGGAACAGAGTAACATTTTGGTATCTTCACTGAAGTTACAGACAGCAAAGAAAAAGAGCAGGAGTATCAGGAAAGAGTTTTTTCCTTAATCCTGCAAAGCCTTTAGCTATAGACTTCACCCTGTACAGTATGAAATGAAGTAGACCACACATAGTCTGTTATTCAGCAAAACACTTAACGGGAACATTTTCAAAGGCACAAAAAGCAGTTAAGCAATAATTTGCAATTGAGGATGAAAGTAGTAAGTATCCAACTGACATCTGTGACCTTTAGATCCTTGCCTACAGCCTGTGTAGTTGCCAGTGCCTCCTTCAGGGATTAACAATTCAGCAAAATGCAGAAGTGCATGACTTGTGTTTTAGGAAGAATTACCGCCAAATCTTATCTTACACACTGTCACCTGTGTGCAGCAAAATCCATAAGCACATCCACTGTAGGATTTAAAGGACAAAAGGTTTTCAATAGCTGCATTCTGCACACAGTGGCTCCCTTGGAAATAATGTACTTTTCCCTTGGTAACATCAGATCTAAAAAGAATATTAACCGCGAAAAAGAATTAATATTGAATATATAACGAATTGGATACCATTTTATCATATTCTTCCTATTTACTCTCTGACACAACAGCTGGAGGTCCAATAAATAATCTGTAACTGTGCTGAAATGCTGTCAGTCGGCACAGTTGTAAAAGTGTCTGGAAGTGCAGTGAAGTCTGGAGTGATGGTATGAAATGATCATAATGACATTGTGTGATTTTTGATGTTTATTAGTTCCTTCTCTGTCTCAGACTTGTCTGGAAATATTTTCTGCCTTTGAACAGCTCTCTAGACGTCTGTACAGAAGAAGAAAGAAAAGGTATAGACTACACAAAGCAAGAAGAGTAAAAGACAGTAAAATTGATTGCATTTATTTGCCTTTTAGTCACCAAAGCAGAAGTCCAGAACAAACTTTCTAAAATAAGCAAGGCAAACTCAGCTTTGGAATGTGTGGAAATCAAGAGTAATATTGTTACCAATTGCAGTGACAATAAGCCTTAAGTCACCAGTTGCTGTTTGGAATGCTTGTGAATGTAAAGGTACCTCTTTCAATTCCTGACCAGCCTAAGAGCAGAAACACTAGAAATTTCACAGGAAATGTTGCTTTCTTTGTGACTGCATTTTGCATACTCAAGCAACTTGGAAAGCAGTACGAATATTTTTTACAGTCAAACATTATATATGGCAAATACTTTATAGTGTTCTTTAAGCTCGGGCTGAGGGTTGCTTTGGTGCGGGGTTGGATCTCACATGATGAAATGATTAGATATATATCTCCCATATTCTTTATTCTTGAAAGCTCTAACTACTTACTCAATCCAAAAGGTCTTGCAGAAGATCCTTCCTGAAGAAAATAAAAAACAATAATTATAAGGCTGATTTAGGGTCTTTGGAAATCATGGTAAATCTTTCCAGGTATGTCAGAGCAAGGCCTTAGTAAGATTATCTACATAAGAAAAGGAAGAAGGATTTAGCCATATTGTTTTTCATTCATGAAGACTGATGGTCCCTGAAAAATATGTGAATAAAAATTTAATTTTGCATTGGCCAGGCTTATTCCATTTTGAGAATTTTATATTTTGCGATGGGGAGAAGGCATAATTTGTATTTGAAAGTGGATGGTATTTTCCATGCTTTTGGTTAACAAATGAGAATTACGAAGCTGATCCGTGGTCCTCCTGAGTACCTCTGTGAGGCACTGATTTTCATGATAAAGTCTAGAAGTTTATATAAACTCCTATGAAAATTATCTTACAAACATCATGTATGACTAGACGCCATAGTTTCAAATGAAACCTGAGCATTGTAAAATAGCTTAATGCAATAGTTCAATGAAATAGTTTAATCACATACAAATTGTGTTGTAAAATCCCTGTTAATACATACTTTATTAATACATGAGGTTTTAAAAAAGCCAAGGGGATTGGGCATCGTGTTGCAACTGCAAAGCTGTCTGACCCCATCTGATGGCGAAGCACTGGTGAGTAATGTAGGCAGGCCCCTTCCCCCACCCTGGGCTGCCCCTGGCAGCAGACTCCCACCAGCTCCCTCTTTTCACTGCTAGTTGAAGTTGTTTTCCAATTTGCTGCTGAACCAGCTCACGGTGGAGTCAGAAAAGTATCTGTGTGGGAGCTAAAGGCCAAGGAGAAGGGCAAATCTGCACCCCTGCCAGCAGCTCTCAGCTAGATGAGTTTTGTGGCTTTGCAGGTGTTGGTTATAGTGTCAGTACGTGAGTGAAAGCTGCATTGGATGCCCATCTGTAGGCCAGAGGAACTTTGTAAAGTTCATAAATCCTTGTCGACTGTCTATCTGTTATGTCCTTTCTATGGAAAAGGAAAATAATCTTTGAATAACAGGCAACACTACATTCATTCAATCAGGCACAATTGTTCTCATGCTTTTTGGGGAATCAAATCCTCCAAGGGTTTGGTCCTTCTAAGGCAGGTGGATGAACTATTTGTAAGCACCACAACCCAAATAAAATTCTCAGTGAACGGAAGATAAAAGATTTCTCTGAAGCCCTCCACAGCAGTAATTTTCTGTCTAACCTTTCTCTGTTATACAGTAGATATCATTGGTATTTCTACCATAGCTGATCACTGCATGAATCAGTTCACGATGGTGAATCTATCAGTCTAATTACTGTAGATTATTATAATTCCTTGAACAATGCTGGTCATTTTCTGAATCATTACCTTTCATTTCTTGTGGTTTGATATAAAAGGTCTCATCAAGCTGCTATATGCAGGTTTTTACCGTTGTAGCTATTTTCTAAGAGATTAAAACATTCTGGAAGAGATGCCAGAGAAGATCTTGATGAGATTTAATCTATTTGCATCACCTTCAGAATAATATGCGGTATCTGTCTATAAAAGAAGGAGGTCCTTTAGTCTGTAAGGATTTTGCAGACTCGGGCTCAATATGAGCTTCCATTTTGGTCTCTGGACAAAGTCTGAAACATCATTATTTTATAATCAGAAGAAGCAGCTAGAATAGAGGAGCAGCTAGATAGAGAAAACCCTGAGACAGGCAGTTTTAGATTTCCAGGCAGTGAAATCCTTGTGGATGAAAGGCAAAGAAAAGCCTACTGATAATTAGAGTTGGTGCAGGTTCGAAACAACCCCAGTGTCTGTTAAACTTGACATTTGTGCCCCTTAGAAAGTAGATGTGTCAGCCCAGACTGGCCATAAGCTATGTGCAATGGGTCAGCAGTCCTTTCACAGCCAGGTTTTTGTAGAAACACATTAGGAATTAAAATAGCTTCTTGTATGAATCTTGAACATACCAAAATAAGCTGATATTCCCACAGCAGGAGCTATATTTTACATCTTTTTGTGTTAGCTAAACTACCTCTTTCTTGCTAGAATACAAGTGAGATTGGTGTTTTAAAGATCATTTCCTTAGTGCAATTTAGTATGACTGTTTTTGCAGAGAAGTCTTTCCTTTGCATCAACATTCTTTGCAAAGACAAAAGAACGTACAATTATCTTTATGCAAAAATAGATAAAAAATGCAAAATTATTCCGTTTTCCAAAGGTTGACTAGATTAAGCTATAACATGGACTGATTTTTTTATTCAGTTTTTTAAAACTAACAAATGTTCATATTAGCAATGCTAGCTGAAAATGTCTTTTTCCCAAGCCTCTCTTGTTTTGTGTTGTTCTCATCTTCTCAGTCCAAAGTAACAGCAGTACAGCAGTGACCCACACAACAGCAAATAGAGAAGTATGCTTGCCATATTTCTAGCTGACATCAGTGTGTTAGATATGTACCAGCCAAGGAATTATAGTGATCTAGGATATCAACTACACATTGCTGATAAAGAAGTCTCTGTTCACTGGTTATTTACTCATTTTAATTAACTTCCCTTGCTTTCCTCATATGTTGAGGTATTTGAGAACAGAAAAGTAATCTGGGAAATTTTCCAGTTTAAACTATAAAGTAATAAATAATTGAGCTTCTTGGCACTTAATGCATGAACTAGGATCCTTGTGGTCTAAAACAAAGATGAAATTCAACAGTTTCACTCTGGAAAACTCTGTTTTCACAATGGAGTTACCACTATGAAGTTGCAGTTCTGTCTACAGGACACAGAGGTTTTCCAGGGCCTGTTCCAGTACTGAAATGAATTGATTTAGAAGCCATGACCTGTTCATAAATGTCTGTAACTTTCACTTAAAGTGAAAAGTTTTTTGCTTTTACCAGCTAGGAAACATTTGATTGCTTATAAAGACAAAAAAGGAGTCTGGCTTCTTTAATCTGAGAGCATCCCTCTCAGTGCAGGGAGCCCCATTTTTCACATTGAACAGTGCTTGCTGCAAAAACAGAGAAGTCAAAGGAGTGGGAACTCCACCTTCCCAGACGAATTCTGTAGCCATGAGGCTCCTGTGGTCTTTTTTTCTGGTGTCCAAGTTGCCAGTTGTCCCATGCAGTCAAATGTGCTCCCAACTGCTAAGGAAACCTGGAGAAGTTAAGCTCACCCTAAAGCAGGCATTCAGGGACAGGCCAGCTCAACTGCTCTCCAACTCCACTGACAGCAGTGTAAATGTAAGCATCTGATATATATGGCCATCTATACATGGACATCTAAATCTAAGAATCTTCACCTCAGATGGAGCTTCTCCATGACGGCTTGCTGCCCAGAGGTGCTGCTACCTCTGTGCTGTTAAAAACAGGAGAGACAGACTGCATGGGCTTGACATCTCCTAACCAGCCTTGTATTTAGGGGAACACATAAGTATTTTGTAAGTCCCTGAATTCCTTAAGGCTGAGGAAGTCACAGAACATCATCAGCTACGGCAATAACTTCCTTTATACGTATTACTTCTTGTTCCTGAGGAGCAGGAATTCTTCATAAAAAGAGAGAATGTACCATTGCTTTGATCCATTGACTCACCTAATGCAATGCCTCATTCCTAGCCATGAAGTGTGGGTAGCAAAAGAGGCAGCTGCAGAAACTTTAGACATAAAAAGGGAATTTTCAGGTCAGCTGGGGAATGGAGCAAGAGGAATGGAGCAGAAGTCTGTAGTTTTGGATTCAAGTGCCAGTAATACGCAGAAGTCCTCTGCCCTTATTTGGATCTAGCCTATATCTCTCATGTGGGAGAAACTTGCATCTCAAAGGAACATAAATTTTCTGCTATTGATACTATTACAAAATCATATTCTGAATAGCTAGACCAGCATTTTGTGTGGTTCGTGACCTGTAGTAACCTTCTGCCAAATAGAACCGACAGAACAGCTTTCTGCGTCATAGAAAGGTTAAGTAGTCTTTGCTTTTTATCGGTGCTACAAATGAATCAATAGGTCTTTTAAGCTGTTCTTTGTTTACCTTGGTATTTTACAATGTATTACTAATAACACAGAGATTTTTTTCTCTTTTTGATTATGATATATGAACCTCATTAATAGCACCCGTAGGTAAGATTTGGCTGTCTCCCAGAGCAATGAAGAAGAAAATGTTGCGATCACACTGGGTTAGTTATGATCTTTCAGTGAAGGGGAAAAAAATCCATCCCACTGCAAACTGCTATCACTCTTGAAATCATTATCAACAAAAACAAGAACGGTTGAAATGTTTGGATACAACAGAAGGGTCAGAAAAATGAGATACCAAGAGCATAAAATATTACTGATTTTCTGCTTGTGATTCAGCCAGTAACAACCCCAGTGAGAAGAGTATGTAAGTGCACAGGACATAGTATACACTAAAGACAGGTAAAGATGTTTCCGTATTTGTTTGTTATATCAACACTGTCTTGCATTTCTGTACCCCACAGAGTGATTTTTCCTCCTCTTCATCATATTGAAAGTTATGGCTAATATTTCACCTTGCTTTGTCAGTAAGGATTGCGAAAGCATGACACTGCTACAGTTGTCCCCTTGCCTGCTATGTTACTTGGTTTAATCTTTCTAGAAGCTGTCATTTTCCAAGGACAGCACTCAACCTCTCCCTCTGGCTTACCAAACTGTTACTGAGCTTCCATGCTTTCACCTGGGTACAGGCGAACAACAGAGGCTTCCAACATAATGCTTTGCTGCTTGTACAAATGGACTCTCCTGTAGTCAGGTCTCTGATCGGATGAAAGCAACACAATCAGCACTGTTCATCTGTGCTATGAGTGATAATTTATGCTTTGTGTATCATCCTGTCCAAGTTCACACCTCCTAGATCAGGCCATGAATTTCTGAGAATGGGTGCGTTTAAGGCACAAGGTCGTTACTGGCCATAATTCTGTCAAGTATGACTGCATATATCTTAAAAAGCTGCGTTCAAGAAGGAAAAGGACAAATTCCAGACCTAAGTGCTCACTAAGATATCTCTGTCTTCACTGCAGTTGGCAGCTGCTGGTGGCTGTACGTGGTGTGTCCTCTTCTCTGACCACACAGTGGTGTGAAGACGTTGTACACAGTGAGGTTGCTAACGACCTCAGGGCTCCCTCTTTGAGAAGAAAGAAGCTGCAGTCCCTGAAATCTCCCATGGCATTCCTTTCCTATACAATTAATATTAGTCGGGTCTACAAGATTTGCCTTTAAGCAGTGATGAACACATTGAAAGTAATAGGCAATTCTTTAAGTATTTTCAATGGCAGTTTTGAACCAATGACACTCTCAATATGAAAGGTAAATTCATACAAAAATGAAAGAATTTTTCCTTATGTAAAGAGTAATATTTAAATACCACTGAACATTCTTACTCTTTTAAGTATGCATTTTATGTCTTGCTTGCATTTTTTGCCCTGACAAATCGTTGAGAACTTATAAAACTACATAGCTTATATCCATCTCCTCTAGTATACAAAACCTCTCCATTTATAAGAAATATTGATGGGAATCCTACATTGGAAGAAAGATTTACAAACATCATTGCTAAAAAGTTCTTACAATACAGAGATTCAAAGGAAATGGGATTTTCTATAACTTAAATTTATGCTAAAAATGCTCATTACTGTTGCATGGGATGAGCTTAATAGTCCTTTTTACTTTATAAGGCAGGGTATGCAAACAAGACTGCTGGGCTTGAAGCAGTCTGGAGTTTTAGAATGTGCTAATTCTTCATTGGAAGATATTGAGACTGATTTATGTGTTTCAGTGGAGTTTTTTCAGAGTGATTTCACGGAGGCAAATGGAGGAACTGGAAACAAATACAGACCAAGCAGGAGCACAAACAAGGCAAACAAATGATACATTGCTGGTCTAAAAGTATTGGCTGAAAACTGACAACCTGACTTTAAATATCCTCTTTTATTTTTTGTCCTGCTATGGTAGAATTGGGAAATAATCTGTACTTTCACATCGTCCCCAGTGATCTTTACCTGTCTGGCAAATTATCCTTTGCTAATATTCTGTATTCAAGTCCAGAAATTAGTACATAGCTTCCATCCCAGTGCCTGAAGAAGTGACTGATTTTTTAAAAAGAAAAATAGCTTATAATATGCTACTGATATAATTTTGTGTCAGTATTTACTTATAAGTCTTTACTGCCCAGTTCTCAGTCAAATATTCATGAACAGCAATCTGTAGTAGCAAAAGAAATTGAAACCCCATGCTTCAAAACCAAGTCTTTATCCTCATGATCAACTCTTCTGTAGATTAGTGGTATCGGTTTATTTTATCTGAAACTGCCAATCTATTTTAAGGCTGTTAGAATTCAGGCCCATCTCATTTAGATTTCTCTGCATGAGGGTTAAGCGATACAACAATTAGAGTTGCAGCAGACAGTGCCATGCTCTTTTTATTAATATTCAGCTTACTGACACCTTTTAAGGGACTGAATCAATGAAGATAATAGCAAGGGCATCTCACAGTCATGGGGAGACAGTCCTGAACATGCTGAAAGATGCTGAGCTGTCTCTGAGGAACAGAAGGGCACACACTGGAAAATGCAGAAGCAAACCCCACTATTTCTTACAGGGAGATTGCCTAACTATTGATCAGTTTAAAAGCAGAGAGAGTTAAGGAAGGACCTATTCTTTCTCCCATTCTTTTAATTCTCCACACGAGACTTGAGAAGTCTGTTCTCTTGGTTCTTTGACTATGTCCATACATACAGTGCAGAAGTTACACCATAGGATGCTGGGGATTTGCTATGTAACTTTTGGGGGCAGAGGGTAAACAACATGGATTTTTCTTCCTCGGAATCAAAGTATCAGAAAGTTAGGATTTTATACCATTTCTCACAAAGCCAGGGGCCCAAAGTTTGGTTAAATGAGAGCTGGGCTTAGAAAAGAACACCCATGATTTATAGAACTGCTGGCTTGTCACAACCTACAGCTTCCAGTCAAACTGGATAACAGGCCATAGGTTTAATTTCCTGCAACAAAGATGACCATAGAATTCTGGTAGACCTGCAGTTGTAGCAAAAATGGATATGAAATGTCCTTACAATCTGAAAATCCTTTGCCAGCCTCAAAAATCTTCATAGGCTGGAGAGTCCTGAAAGGAATCAGACTTACCTGAAACCCAAACCTTGACTCAACAGCAGCTGCTCTTAGGTTATGGATTATGCTATTTCCCATGACCTGCACACCGCTGTCTCTCAAAAGTCAGATTTGGTAAACAAATAAAATAGCAACTGGCTACTGAAAACTTTCCCTAGTCAAATCAAAGAGACTTGTGGATGGAGGTTAAGAACTTCACTACAGATGTGCTTAGTCATGCAAATCAGTCCACCAAAGCGAAATATATCTGCATGCCTCTCGGCTCCTCATTCAGGAGGATGCTGCTGCCAGAGGAGGCAGCAGCCCATGTGGAAGAAAAGGGCAAAGTGACATTTTGGAGAAGCCACGTTGCTGCAGGGGCCGTGCTGCTGCTGTCTCGAGGGGAAGGGCAGCCCATGTTCTGGCCTCTGCAGCTCACCAGAGCAGAGCCAGAGGCACCCGACTTGGAATTCATTGCTCCCCGAGCCAAGTTTCTTCTCAAGCTGCTGTCTTGGCAAAGCACCTCTGCAATGGCTGTTGCTGCAGGGAGAAAAACATCTCCGTTTGTGTGGTTTAATTCAAACCATGATCAAAGCAGCTTATTGACTTATTAACGATGCATAATTAACTGGCAATCAGTGTAGTACATATGCAGGTCAATATTGACCATACAACAGATAAATGATGATACCAGACACTCACAGAGCATTAACACACAGCTACACACTTCCCAGCCCCCCCAGGAGCACAGACTATTCCCCGGCACCTCCCCAGCTTCCAGGTATTCCCCCTCCCCCACCGGCCCGTGGGCCGCAAGCACCACCACCCCACCCATGTGGGTCCTGGTGCAGATCCCCATGGACAGCTCCTCATCAGCTCCCCCAATGCTGCAGTCTAACCTGCAGGAAAAAAAAACAAAAATCAGTATAAACATATACATACATATAGCCACCCCAGCATACATACAGACTTATGGTTGAATTATTCTCCTTCTTGGTTTTGGAATAGAAAGAGTTTTTATCACTTGTAATGGGACTGACAGAGAAGTAAACATAGTTAATAACCCTTAAAACATTTCAGTCTTTTTATCTGAAGTACATTTTCTTTTTAAATGAAAATTTCCTGTTTCTGCCAAACCTACAAAGATAGGAAGGATTCTTATCTCCCCGCTAACTTACAGGCTATGCTAACTGGGAACCAATCAGCTTTTATAGCTGCCTTCCTCTACAGAAATGAAAGAAAAATGAAGCTATTAAAGGGATAAAATCAATTTTAGTGTATGGTATTCTGAGAAAAAAAGAGGGGGGTGAAAAAGAGGGGAAAAAAGAATAATGATGTGTCATCAGTGAACAGTCATCACCAATTAACTCCATGAAAGCCAGCACTCTGAACACAGAACTCAGTTGATTTTTTATGTAGGGATTAGGAGGTGCCAAGTATCCTTGTTCAAACAGGATCATCTTTGATGAGTGCTCTCAATGTTTCATGGCTCACTTACGGGTCACCAGAATTCTGAATCAGACGAAAGACAAAGCAAGCAGGCTATATGACAACTGTAGAATAGTGGGGCTTCAAGACATAAATGTTTTTTTTACATTAACCAGGGGGAAAAAAAAATCATAAACTGCAGCCTGCTTCCCCATTTGTACAGAGCTCATTTTAGATTTAAGACCTGAGAGCATTTAGATGTACAAAGTACAAGCTGAATTCAGCAAATGGATGTGGCTCAAGTAAATCTTTTTTTTCTGGATAAATTTAAGAAACCTGTAACTATGCCAATCCCTAGTGTAATATGTGGTAACACTTTCATAGAAATATGACAGAGATGGCTCTGATTCTGCATAAAGTTGTCTTAATTTCATGCTCAGACATGTATGCCCTATTGATTTTCTGTGTTTTTTACCTGAAAATTGTTGTCATTTCTCTTTCATCAATTTACACACACTGTCTTTTTCACTTTGTTGACCTTTCTTAGCAAGTATCATGCTACAACGCCAACCAAAAATGCCACAACAAAGTTCACAGGCAGTACTAAACATTTCAGAAGTGTAGTGGGTTTCTGGAGGAAGAGCATGCCTTTTCCTTTCCCTGTTCTTCCAGCTCTGCGTGACAGAGGTGCTGCTTCCCTTTCCCCTTAGGTGCTGTGTGAGAGAGATATTTTTCATCATTCTGCCAAGTTCTTTCCTGTTGTCCTTCAAGATCCTTGACTTTTTTTTCTTCCTGAAAAGTGGATATAACTTCCCTGGAGCAAACACTCCCAGCAAGGTGTGTGTAACCTGTTATTCTTCTCTTAATTATATTAAAAGGAATCAATACATTTTCCAATGCACACAACTTTGTTGTAGCTGCAGATACACAACACAGTCTATTATCCTTTTCCCCCCAAAAATCTTGGTATGTTATCAAAGATGGTGTGTTGAGAATGCCTCGATACACCACTCCAAAAATCTGTTAACAGCAACACAAGGATGGTTTTACAACGATAGAAATTGTGATTTGAATGGACCTCTGGAGGTCATCTAGTCCAGCCTCTCCCTTGAAACTGGTCTTCAAGAATATCCACTTCTGTGCACAGGCTTAACAAGTGAGAGAAACATACATACTGTATTTCTAAGAGCTGCTTACCATGCCCACAGTTATGGAGCAGTCTGACCCAGTATGTCCAAGTTCAATTTGTCAGGGTGAAGAGAAAAATCAGGATTTGAAAAAAAGAGAAAAAAATAATCTGAAGAAAATTAGTGCCAGTTCCAATCAGTAGCAGCAACACACAGCATATTTTCCTCCTTTCACTTATCCTGCATTTAGTTGCTCTAATTGATTGAGATGCTTTTTATACCTACTTTTTTGGCTCATATGCTCTTTTTTTTATCTGCTGTAATACTCTCGTTCATCTCTTTGTAGAATACCTTATTATTTTTCCCTATCTGAATCTCAGGTTTTGCTGAGATAATTGGCTTTAGCTGTGATTTTCAAAAGCACTTAGAAGCATTTTTCCAAGTGGACTTAGAGCCCAAGTCACATTATAAGTCACTAAGCCTAAGGGTTCAAAAGTGCATAAATAGTTTTTGAAAATGGAACTTAAACTCTTAAGACAAGTAGCTGCTTTTGAAAAGTTATCTTTTATGCAATGTGTGCAAGCCACGAAGGAAACCAAATAAACAGAAATTTCAATGTTGCTTCAGTCCCACTCTGCATTATGTGAAGCTGTTGGTCAGGATATTTATATACTTGGACAATATGTATTTCACAGAAAATACTTATAAATTATATATTTGAGCAGAGTTAGAATTTGGGAAAAATACATTTAGAAATATAAAACTACAATATAGAGTATAAAACAATGTTAAAAAAAAAAAAAAAAACCAGGCCAGAAATGGAATGTCATCTTCATTGTTAAGCTAGACTAGAAAATCTCCAGAAAGTCTTATTGCTTTGCAATGATACCCTGCTCATTCCCAGTGAAGCTGATGACAGAGCTCCCAGTTTCTTTTCAATTATTGTAGCTTCAGAGTTTCACATGTACTTCAGAATGAAAGTGTGTCTCTTTAGCTAAAAAAATCAATATAATTCAAGTCATTCCTTCAGCAGGACGGGTTATTCTGGTAGGTAATTAGAATAGAAACAAGTATGATTTTAACATTTCACCCTTACGAACTATTTATTTCTGCTGTGCCTAAAGGAAATACATGGAGTCCAACTGGACTAGACTTCAGAAACATTTAGCTAAGTTAAACCCAAACAAATCTTAAACCCAAGTAGCTCCATCAAAATCTGTAAAGCTACATTTATATTACTGAGCAAGATTAATGAGGAGGATTTGGTACCCGATTCAAGAAACTTAAGAAAGTCGAAAATGAGGTACCTTTGAGGTAAAGGCTTGGAAGCAGGGTTGTCATGGCCAATACTGCTGGTGAGAAGAAGAAGGCTTACAGGAATAAGCTCCGTGTGGTGGCAATGGGAATGACAAATTATTTCTCAGAGTAGTAAATGGAATCTTAAACAGATCTTCAATAACATGCTAATTTAGTCTCGTATCTTGACTGCAGAATTAATTTTCTAACCGCCAATTTCAGCTGGCCGTGCAACTGCTCTAAATTTCAGGGTGACCTTTGTAGGGCCGTAGGAGACATTTTAGCTCAGAGAATAACAGCGTTGGATCCTTTAAACACCTCTGTTTGGATTTTGTAGTAAGTTGTTCTCAGTGAATTTATCAAGTATGGGAAATATTAACTGGATGGCCTTGTCAAGCATATCTATTCACCAGCAAAAAAAAATCCAAACTGTTATCAGACGCTAGTGAGAATTGTTGTTGTTGCTGTTGTTGTTAACACTGAGGAGGGTGGCTCTCATAGACAAAAACTTTATTTGATACAGACATCGTAGACGGTCCAGTGGAGGAAGAGGAAAGAAGGAAGTGGGAAGAGCGAAGTTGATGGCAAACACAATGGGAATTTTTGGTATAAAGTGCTAGACGGGAAGACACCTGGAACATCACGCAAAGGTGGTTGCTGGTTGATTTTGACTATGATCAAAAGTAGGATGTCTAATCCTCCTTTCTAATGATAGCAAGATGCCAGACCCAATATTGACTAATTAAGTGAGCTGCAAGTAGCATGATGTTGACTGAAGAAGACTTTTTCAGGAACCATTAGAGAGCCTTGAGGAGTTTTCTTAAATCTAGAATCTGAATTGGCAGCTAGTCTAAGTTGTTCAAGAGGAGCCCAAAGTAAATTAACGCCCTGCTTAAGATCTTGAAAACTGATGTGAGTTTATCTTTTAGTCTCCTGTGAGGACTCAGTGATACTTCTGCAAGCAAAGTCCTGGCAACTTCACACAGTTCATATCAGGGCCAAGCAGAGCAGAACCTCTTGTTCTTGGGAAAGCACCACTGATTGCCATCCTGTAAGAAACCTGCCAATTAGGGGTCAGAAACAAACCTCTGTCTATACCCCTCAATTGCCAGTAAATTGGCTTAGCAGTAAAATGTGAACACACTGCAGCCATTTAAAGATGCGTATCAATTATTTTCCTCTTAGTGCAAGCAGGCTGCTTTGAGAGAAAACGCAGTAAGAAAGGAAGCATCTTTTTCAGCCCCACGAGGTAATGCATCTTCACATGGCTTCTCGCAACTGGCTGTGCCTGAAGGCACAATTTTGTACACTGCTGAAATGATCAAATGAACAGAGTGTAAAACTAAAACTTGGACTGAAATGAGAAAGACTGTTTAAAAAATTTGGTAGGATGGGTTGCAAAATCATTTAATAAATCTGAAAGACAAATTAATTAATATGTTTATTGTGTCAGGAAAACAGGACTATGTGCCAAAGTAATACAGCTTTCTCTGCTTTGGGGACCTGGCCTGAAACCTCTTCTGATTGTTTTACAAACAGCTCCCAAAAGCTCCACACATATTTTCAGACAGAATATGCAGATCTGGGAATATAAAAACAAAAGGATGCATTAATTTGTGGTATCCTTGAAAAGAGACACTTTCCTCAAAACTAACCCAATCACAGTGAAGAACAGTGCAGTTGTGTGATGTACATAGTCACAGTTTCAGAAAAAATAATCCGGATAGTTTTCAATTCAGGTAATATTAGAATAGCACAGAAGAAATGCATGCTTTAAGTGTTTATATGTATACTTCATCTAGGAACCTGCACTCCTGTCACTTGACATAATACACTTTGCTCCAAGGGGGGAAATAACTCTAAGCAACACCTGTTACAGTACTGCTCTTCATCTTGAGGATCAGCCCTCTCAGGCAGAGAAAATGTAATAATAAACAGTTTTGGCTGAATTTCTTTAGAGATAAGAAAACCACCCCATATCCGTCTTCAATTAGGTGACAGAAACTATCACAAAGGATTCCTGGACCTCCTGTAAGCTTCTTCCAGCATGTCATTTAGTCTGCCTGACAGCATGGTGACTCTGCAACTATAGCCTATTTTATTCTTTTCAGAGATTTACCTTCAAATGTCTCTAAAGGCTTTCTTTAACCCCCCCTTTTTTTTAATTAAGTAAGGTTGTTCAAGCCTGAGGGCTGATTTTTTCCAACAATTGCTCAGCAGTCATGAATGGGGAACTAGGCTAAACCTACTGCTTCAATTAGTTTAATTGATGGAGGCTGGGGTGTGTGGATTTTCTCATCTGAGTCTAATGAAAGAAGCGTTCAGTTTATAGAGGATATTTTATGCTGCAGAATGTAAGTTTGAAAGTGAGGAGACCATAATTTTCTTCTCAGCTCCTCAAATGATCTGTAATGGGATGGTGGCCAAAACATTTCACTTCAGTGCTTCAGGGCTCAGGCAAATGACTTCTACTGAATTTTGATGGGGTGATTTAAGAAGTCACCAGCCTCGGCTGGCTGTTTCCAACCCTGTAACAAAGCCTATTGCAAAGTATGCCAATACTTCAGCTATGCCAGTGCCTGGCTCTGTAGCATAAACTGCAAAGAAGATTGATTTGTGCTGACACTCAGTTGTACCCAGGAGAGACAGATGTGTAGGTTGCTCTGCTGCCCCTGCCAACAGTGCCCATGTCTAGCTGTGAGGCCAGTTTCTAGATGGAGAACTGGGATCAGTGCAGTCCCGAGGCTTCCTTATGAGGCTCAGGAGGAGAGGTTTTCGTGTAAAATCGTGTTTTGTGCTAATTGCTTTGCTTGTAAAATGATGGTGGATCTATGAATGAAAAGTGGTATATAAAAGTTTAACTGCATATTTTTGTTAAATTAATACTTAATTCCCATTGGTATTTTTTTCTTCTCCTTCATCTAAGAATCAAAGATATTTTTATCTTAAAAGAAAACTTTAGTTGTTACACATTAATATTTTAAAGCAATTACATGTGGTTTATTTTTCATTTATTTATTTATTTTTAGGCTGAACTTTTTAGGGACTTCAGTAGGGATTCTCCTTCACATTGATTGTACAATACAACCATACTTAACTAATAAATATTTTGCACATAAGATACATTTTAAAAAAATGCATCACTTCAGAAAGCGTCTGTGTGGAAGGCCTTAAATTAACCAGAGCTATGAGGTGGAAATGCCTCCGTATTTTTGTCTTGTTAATGAGACTATCAAAAGAACCCAAAAGCTTTCAAGCTCCCATGCTGTATTTTATTAAAGTAGAAAGTAATAGGCTGGAACAGAATAACTGTTTCGTACAGGGAAAGGGTTTGCAACCACAGTCTGAGACAGATCAGAAAAAATGTTTGGACAAAACCAAAGAGCTCCATCAAAACATATCTTTGCAAGCTGGGTCGTTTCAGTCCAAAATTCTGTGTGATTCTGAGTGTGACTCAGAGGCTAGGACCTAGGTATAAATACACAGTCTTCCTCTCAGCTTCCTGTTCTCACAAGATTTTAAACAAAATATATAGTGTACAATACTGGTACTGATGTCTGAAAAGGAATAATGCGTATAGATCCATTTTCTGTCACAGTAGTTGCTCAGTGCTAGGCTGCACTTGCAGGATCAGTTGCCCTTTCAGGTCGCTGACTGAGAGGAACTGTATACCCTTCATGGTATCTTCTAGGACATGACTCCATTTTCTGCCTTAAGGGAAGAAGTATACATCAATTTATCAGCTTATATAACTCTTTTTTTAAAGACACAGGTCAGTCACAGTGTTCCCCTTTTTCTTTTGACTCTTACTCAAGGTTAGAAGAAAATACTGGATAAGTTGAAGTAATTTCTCTATTTCTGGTCTTGTGAGCCAAGACCCACGAAGAGGTTATGTCATTTTCTTGAAGAGCTTTATGCCCTGTTTGACTAAGTAGAGTCAGCACTACTTATGTTTCCCTTGGTAGGCTAGCTTTCCACCTGAAGAATATCCCTTCAGTCTTATCAGTCTTTCCCAGGAGCTGCTTCATTTGACTGCTCCAGACATGCCTAAGACTGGAAAATCTGCTGAATCTAGTAGACACCTTGGAGTATTTTGGAACCCTTGCAAGCAGCACTGTAAAAGCACTGGAAACATTGTGAAGTGTAGATTGAAAAGTTTTCAGTTAATCAGTAATATGATAAATAGAAGAAATTAGAGAGTTAAGTTTCTACTGCAGAAGTTTCCATTGCAGAAGATTCCACCCTCTGATGTTTGTGGTAGGAATATGGACTTAGAGTTATCAAATAAATCAAGGTGAGACTTTCATTTTTTTAAACTTGTATTTTCATTGCTCTAATTGAGGTATTAAGAAAATGACGCTTTTGAATTTTTTTCAGCACTAATTCTGATCTCACTGATTAAATGACCTCAGCTCAGATTCAGATTTCCTGTGGAATTTGAAAGTGCCACCATCTTGCTTGTTTTTTCCTATTAATTTTAAGCATTAAGATTAATATTAACATAGACTATTTAGCTATGTGAATAGATGCATATAAACAGATACCTAGATAGATACAAACAGATGAGTCTATAGCTAGATTTTTCTCTAGACTTTATAAGAACTTGATAAACCAGAAGTAGTCAGGGATCTTCACTTTTATTGTGCCTAGGTGTTGTAGAATGAAAAGGGTACAGTTGCTATCTTCAGAATTTGTCTATGTATAAGACCAGGGCAATAGATGAAATGGGCAATAAGAAAGTGGAGTTAAAAAAAAATCATATGGTACAAGTTCCGTTGTCAAAGTCAAGGCCTCTATCTGTAGCAATATACCTGTAGTTTAAGTATTGTCAAGCTTACAGTGACTGTGGCAAAAGAAGATATCAAACAGCTTTGCAGATGTTATGAGAAGTTAATCTGAAGCATGAATTTGGATAAAAGGATCAAAGTTCTTTTTTTTTTTTCCCATTTTAACAAATAGTAGAGAGAAGCTGACTTTCAGGCTCACTGGAGGTGAGAGCTGACATTTCAGCAATGAGTGAAGTCTTCATAGGTAAGGTGGAAATACCTGCAAAGGGCCTTGATGGTGAAGGCCTTCAGCTTATCTTTGGTAGAAAACAGAAAAAGAATGATGTATCAAGAGGGGTGACAGAGTTTGTGTGGTGGGCTGGTAAAACAGCCTGTCCATCAGAAGGCCAAACCTCATGGGAAAGGAGCTGTTCCTTCTAGGCACCTTCTGAGACACAGCCTATTTTATTGTTCTTTTTAGCAGAGGGTGTTCTTCACCAATGTTTTCAGTCCCTGCAGGGATTTTGGGCATATTTAGATCCATTTTTCTACCACTAGTTCCTACCAACATTCGAGATACCTGGAACAAATCCTAGCAAAAAGATGAGGATGCTCACTTTGTTTCTATAGACTCTGTTAAGTACAGAAAATGTCCTTGTAGTGTACTATGTGAGCTTTGTTCAGCTTGTACTGTCTTTACTGAAATACCCTTTTTTCTGTCCTGGGTGGTTGCAGCCTTACCCACTTTGACTCCAACAGTTCAACGTCCGACAAAAGCACCCACGTGAGGCTGTCTGGATGTTGCTGAGTTGGAGGGAAGGACATGAGATCCCTGCATATCCTGTGACTCAAAGTTTCTCTGGAAAATATGTGTGGGGCTGGAGTATGAAAAGACAAGGAAGGAAGGTGAGAGGAGACCATCGAGCCCTGCATGAGATCTCAAAGTTAAGCTCTGGGCAGGGAAGAAAGACTGAAAGTGAGTGTTAACAAATGACAGTAAGTGCTCTGCAGAGAGTGATTTTACAAGGCTAAACAGAATTAGGATACCCAGAGCTGAAGTGGGAGAGCAAGGTGTATCATTCATACAAATAAGCTGGATGGCAGCTTGAGAAAAGAGGTAAAACCTTTATTAAATCTAATGATCTGTAAATACCACTGGCATTAATTATGCTGCATTATTGAATGTTAAAAATCTGAAGCCTGGAGCTAGAATAATTAATCTGCCCTTGTGATTGCCTGGGAAGGGAGAGAAAGGTACTGTTCCTGGCAGTGCAAGCTGAAATTACAAATGGAGAAAAGAGAGTTTATTGTGCTCAAGGCCCTAATTTTGACAACAGAGAGTTTCTCAGGGATGTTTGCTGGAAGCCTAGGAGAGAGAGACACTACCATTTCCTTTTTGTTTTTCTTTTTTTCAAAGGACCTGAGTCATTTCAGCCTGAAATCACTAACTTGGGGCAAGCCATTTTATTGGTGTTAGAGACTGGACGAGCTGAGCTCCACACCCTCCAACAAACTCATCCACAAAAAAACCAAAATCCCTACGCTTATAGGATCCTGCGAAGGATGTGTTATATTAAGTATATGTAGAAACAGCAGCTTTCTGTTTTATTGCTGGCCGAGAGAGCTTGCTTTCCTGTGGTGCAATTTCTTCAAACAGGGTCTTATCAGCTGTGTGTGACAAAATGACGTTTCAGCTTAGACTCAGCTGTTTACAGTCTATCTTCCTGTCCCAAATTTTCAGAAAATCAGGACAAGTTGCTTGTGACATGGAGGCACTATTAGGAGGAATTAATGCAGTGTTACCAAGAGTCAAAGGAAAATTCACTCAATTATCCAGAGGCATGTGTGAATGTATGTACCACAATGAGAGATGTTCTGGTTGCTCTACTTGTAATGAAAGAGAGAAACAAGCCCTGGCTGCTACAGCTGTCATTTCCTTAAACTGACATTATTTTATTTTACAGAATCATAGAATCATACTGTAAATAGTGATAAGAGATCACTCTGCTTTAAATAGGAAAACTGTGGTTTAGACTGCATGGCCTTTCACTGAATCTGATATGTTTGTTTCCAGGTATAGGTGCTCAAGGAACACACAAAAAAAATACAGAAATGTGTAAATATATACCTCCATGTTGGAACCAGCCTTTGTCTTGTCCATTTGACATAAATCATAAAAGTTTGCTTGCCAGAGGGAAAAATCCATCTTCCATCTGTACTCTGTTAATGCTTTTTTCTATGCACAGCTTTACAAAATCTGTCTTTTTTTGCGTGTTTTAAAGACCAAGATGGTTGTGAATCCTTGGGGAAAAAAATGCCAAGTTAAGAATCCAGTGTGAAATTATCTTGCAACTGTAGTCTACCTCTAACAAGCTGGAATTGTAATTTGCTAGTGTCCTGTTATATGAATTCTTTAATGGGAATAACCTTTTCTGATAAAGCATTTTCCAATCCATTTTTTCTTTGTGGGAGGAGGATTTGGGGTTTTCTGCAGTCTTCCTAATGAAAAATATACAGGTATATAAAGTCTGATCGAAAATTAAATATTGATTCACTGTGAGAACAGATGGAAATAAACAATAGGGGCTAGAACAGGTACCAAGCTGTTACTGCAACTTTCCAGGAAGTTAATGAAATTACTTTTATTCTGGGGCAAGTCTGTAGGGAATAAGGCCTAGCTGTACAGGTTCAGATTACTAGAGACTAATATCAGTTTTCACGGTACAGTTTTGAAAAAAGTATAGTGTTGCCCAGCATTAGGGGTAGTGTATACAAACGCAAAAGACATCCACCTTTTCCTGAGTGAAGCCTCTGTAATTATGTAATGTTGAGAGTTTATTTTCTCCCTTTATCATTTTATTAAGATATGCCCTTTTTTCTTGATTTATCGAGCTTTACATATGCTCTACAAGCATATTTTGAATTAAATAAACTGCAAGCGTCTGTAAGAATATGTGTATATTTATGTTACATAAAAGTATTGAAGCTATTCATACTACAGGACACTTAATACATTTGATCACAAAACCACTTTAAAATATAGTCATTTTCATTAATTTCCTTACCCTAAAATGAATATAATCTCATTCAAAAGTCTCCTGAAACTTATGCAATGTTCCCATTGACTCCATATCACTTGGTTGGGAGTCACCATCTAATAAGGTGTCTTCAGTGAACTATTTCACTTTCAAAAGTGAATCCATTTGAGACTTCTCTGTGTAAAATGGTCGTATCTCAGATGTTTATACAAGTAAAATATCAACCTTGAGAAGAAAAATTTAGAACAAGAGCACAATGTTAAATATTGAGGAAAATATAGACTGAAATAAGCTATATTATTTCAAGTCTCTATTGCAAAAAGACTATTCTTTGAAAAATATGAGTTGTTTGGCCTGGCCTACTCTATCTGCTTGCATGCTCACTATTTACAGAATCACAGAATCACAGAATGTTAGGGGTTGGAAGGTGTCCTGGGTTTGGCCAGGAAAGGGTAAATTTTTGCCAGAAGCCAGGAGGGGACACAGCTGGGCGGGCTGACCCCACTTGGCCAAACAGAACAGGGTATTCGATACCATGTGCTGCCATGCTGGGTTCAGGTGGGGGGAGCTGCACGGCGGGAAGTCGGTCGCGGCTTGGGAGCGTGTGGCTGTGGCGAGCGGTGAGAGTTCTGTGCTCTACTGTTTTGTTTTGTGTGTTCTTCTTATCTGTATCATTGTTGTTCCTGTTCCCTTTGTTTCCTGTTCTGTTAAATTGCCCTTATCCCGACCCACCGGTTTCTGCCTGTTTCTTTCCATTCTCCTCCGCACCCCGGCGGGGGGAGGGGCAGCCGCGTGGCACTTTTGTTGCCAGCCACAGCCAAATCAGAACAGAAGGGACCTCTGTGGGTCATCTAGTCCAGCCCCCCTGCCGAAGCAGGGTCACCTACAGCAGGCTGCACAAGACTGCGTCCAGGTGAATCCTGAATATCTCCAGAGAAGGAGACTCCACAACCTCCATGGGCAGCCTGTTCCAGTGCTCCGTCACCCTCAAAGTGATGAAGTTCTTCCTCATGTTCAGCTGGAACTTCCTGTGCTTCAATTTGTATTTTACATAGTGTCCGTTTTCCAAAACTGCGTTTCTATGACTAACGTGGAGTGTGTAGGACCCCCTACCCTCTCTGATTATTGAATCTTTTGAATACTTATGAGAAATCCTGCTTCATATGTTTCTTCTGCCAAAAGGAGCATGAACCTGCCTCTTTCATGTTATAGGCCATCCAACAGGACAGACTAGGGGAGTCTCTCCTCCTTTGAATATCTTCTAAGCAAGCACCAGAAGGCTCCCATAAAAACTGACTGCCCTTGAGCCTAAACCCTTCTGTGCTTAGAGCTGAGAGACATTTGAATTAAATTCTCACTTACTAGTGACTGAGTCATGAAGCCATGGCAGATTCATTCCTTACTCCTGAACTGTTCCACCTTGCATAGGATAATTAAAGATTAATTCAGTTAGAGAGAGAAAGACAATCAGAAGTGCTGTGTGGGATGCCACTAGAGGGATTTAAGTGAAAAGACAGCAAGAGAGAACACTTAGCTTCCAGTCACTGATCAAAATACCTTCTAAATATTTTAGACCAAATTGACCAGCCTGAAAGTAAAAGATGGAGAGTAGCCTACCCAGCTCAGCAAGTTCTTTAGCAGCTGAGGCATACTGTTTGGAAAGTTAACATTCCCTGAGGCAGAGGAGAAAATCAAACCTGAGCTACGTAAACTGTAGATGAGTGTCCTTGAGTAAAAAGTGGGGGGCTGTTTCTTCTCCTGCGTGGTTTTGTGGGTGTTTGCTAAGTCAATCTCTTTATTTCCATTTCTTTGCTTTGCCAAAGTAACTGAAATGAAATTGAAATGTTTGGTTTTAGAACCACTCAGAGATATGTTCCCATTTTTATTTTTTGCTCAATTTTTTCCCATTAGTTTTTATTTTAAGGAGGGGAAAAATAATTTTGGCTTATGCGATTGGATTATTCTTTCAGCCAACTCACCAGAAAAATAACTGTCACACAGACCACATTCCATATTGTTTTTGCTCCTTCTACTGTAGAATTTATTTCTCAATGTCCTTATGTAATCAGGCTTCTATAAAAATTCTCTAACTCAATTCAAGCTACTAAAGAAAAAGACATATCGAATAATGCTCTTGTTGGTTTTTCAACAACTTAGTAAATAGATCAAGTGATTTAAATTATGTTTGTCTTAGAGTTTTTCCAAATTAATCATTACTGCGGCTAAGACAGCATGATTTGGAAAAACTGAACAATTGTGGGAATGAACAGAACTTTTACATAGTGTTCAGGTAGATGAATACTTTGGACAATTAGGGTATCAGCTGATAACCTACTTCACTAGTGCATTAAATCTCTGCACTGCTTAACTTCAGCTTTCTCAATTAACTCTTCAATATGCAAAGGATTTTTGAAAGATTCAGCCCAAATCAGAAGGCATCACACATCTGGAGATCGTCGAGAAAATGCTGACTCAGGTGAGGATGGTCAAAACCATCCAGGTCAAGGCTTGAGTTTATACTAGCATTTATATTTAGGCCTTCCACACTGTATTGCTTCTGTGATATATCAGTCCCTCCATTCTTCAGCAGCTGTAATTGTCTTCTGCTGTAGTGTAGCCCTAAGCAGAAGCTTCACAATGGTTAGTGGTGTAATTTTAAACTTCCATTACAAATACGCATTATGATCTTTTTAATTCATAGACAAAAAGTTATAGCAGAGCTGCAACTGAAACTCAGTTCAGGTTTCCCTTTTTTTTCTTAAAACACAGTCATGTATTTTTATCTGTGCAGAAGTTAGTACTGTTGATTACAGTTTTAGATGGGATCAAGGAACATAATATATATTTTTAATTCATACTTCCATAGCATGAGGAAATACATTTAGCATTAATACAAATTAAAGCTGTCACTACTGGAGAGTGAATATTTAGTCAATGCTAAATTTGATTTCTTTGATAGTGTACAGAACCTCCTTATAAGAAGTATTTTGTAGATTCATAAACAACTGCTCAATCTGATGCTCAACAATAAAGGCAATATAATTTTAAGACTTCAATACAGGTAACAAGATTTGTCTTACTGTAATTCTTTCCTAGTAAAGCTGTGAATGGGCTTCAGGTAGTTACTCTCATATGCTACTTTCATTCTGTGCAAGAAAGATTTTGGGATTAAAGGAATAGGTCTGACAATACTCTCTTATGCCTCTGTGGATGAAAGGAGAATCTTAAGGGCAATTTCATCCCTTTACTTTCAACACTAAGGTACACTCATCCGGGAAGAAAATACACACTTTGGAAAATTATAGAAAAGGAATATACCTCTACTGTTTGAAAAAAAATAATGCTGAAAATTTCTATGACTGCCGAGTTTTTCTGTGTAAAGGATGATCACAGTCATAACTAAACACAGAGTTGAGGCACCTCCTTACCAAATTCTATGTACCATAAGACAGTTACTCTTCAATTATCTGAAACTATGCCAAATTCCTTGCTCCAAGATTTCCTTTTTCTTTCTTATTGCAACAGCTTTTCAAACAACTCCAGTATCTTACACTGGAAATACAGGACTAAATCAAGTAATAATAACTCCAGTATTTCATTCCAAATCATGAAGGCATATATTGCAGTGCAACTAAACATACTTATAGGAAACCCTTAAATTCTCAACTTAGTGAGCAAAAAAAAGCATGTGGAATCACATCTTTCCAGACTCCAGTTTTCAGAGGACATCCTGAAATAGGCTTTACTTATCCACCAAACTTCGCACACTTGCACAAGTAGACTTGCTTAACTTCAATACAAAATGTTCAAAGTTCTTCTGCAATTCCCATCAGTGTCTGCATACAGAATCACGGAATCACAGAATCACAGAATGGTAGGGGTTGGAAGGGACCTCTGTGGGTCCTGTAGTCCAACCCTGCTGCCGAAGCAGGGTCACCTACAGTAGGCTGTAGAGGACCTTGTCCAGGCGGGTCTTGAATATCTCCAGAGAAGGAGACTCCACAACCTCCCTGGGCAGCCTGTTCCAGT
>Ga0065711_1030378_pt1 | contig 32675 bp, 12 predicted proteins | sample Hoacrofraction12_FD_59098 | JGI IMG/M metagenome (GOLD analysis project Ga0065711, IMG submission 59098) | Hoatzin crop microbial communities from Cojedes, Venezuela - Epithelial fraction 12 v2 (version 2) | ecosystem: Host-associated > Birds > Digestive system > Esophagus > Crop | place...
AGGCTTCCTCTCTTACCTCCGGGGCCTGGGATTCCTGAGGGCCTGCCTTGGCACTGAAGACTGAAGCAAAGAAGGCATTCAGTAGCTCTGCCTTCTCTGCATCCTCCGTCACCAGGACACCCGCCTCATTTGTGATTACAAGTATGCAGGAACTTCTGCTCCCATGTGCGTGGATAGCAAATTCTGTCTGCAAGAGCGATCCAGCATGGCTCAGGCAATACTTTCTAGGTCTAAGCCTTGCTCACATTACCTGTTTAAGACCAAAGAAAGATTCATGTAAAGGCGAACGGGGCTTCATCCCAAATGTGAGGACTCTAGGACGGGTCTGTTGCCAGTCTCGTAGTCTGTGAGCTCAATTTGCTCGAGAAACATCTTGGAGTTGTCTGTCTCTGCCAAGCAAACAGCTTCAGGGACAAAGAGCTGAATCCCGCATTGAGTGAAGTAGATTGTCCCTGACACCTCTGTCAGGATAGTTTTTTCTCAAGAGAAGGAGATGATCTCTTTCTCTTGGAAATGCATAACAAATCATTCAGTATGGCCATATTTGACAACTAAAACAAGTATGGCTGTATTCAAGAACTTCAGTTAAGTAACTCGGTATTGCAGAAATTTTTAGGCATAGAGGTAAAGCTGATGACCCATTTTCCATTCTCTTAAATCCCAAATAAGTCATATTAAAAATTCATTTTCTGTCTGTTTGAGAGTATATGTGTGAACTTTGAAGACCATTCCTCTTGGGGAGGAGAAAAAGGAGAAAGGGGAATTCCTTCATATATTCAGAAGAGGATTTATGCTGTTTCATATGATTGCTGGCGTGGGAGCAATCCTTCCCGTCAGAGATGGCTACATGTCATATATAGCCAAGTGGTCTAAAATACTAAATGCAACTGAGCAAGACAGATACAGCCCAGGCACAGAAATTTTGTGGGAGAAACTGATGGAACATCTGTTTCTTCACCTCTGTCCCCTTCTTTCTTACATAGTATGAAGCCATGCAATGGACCTCATGTTAGACTATCTGGTTATTGGGATTGAATAATCTCTGAAGAGATTTTGGTTTTCCCTGGGTCTGCTTTATCTGGGGCGGTGGTGGAAACACTGACTCCTGATCATTACTTTGCTACTAATTAAATGTATGGCAAAGGCTCTTAGAATCATGGATAGTTTCTCTCCTTTTCTTTTTCCGTTTCTTTTTTTTTTTTTAAAGAGTCTAAGTAAATGAATAAGTAAATGCTTTATTAGCCCATGTAGCAGAGGTGCCCCTCTGAGCTCACCCTGCATCACTCAAGTGAGCCAGAGCCTGACGGTGAGGCCAGATCTCAATCCCTGAGATTATTATTATTACTCCAGTAGCATCTACCCCAATTAGGAACAGACCCCCCCTGTTCCAGGCACCCCGCACTACACGGTAAGAGGTATTTGCTATTCCACAGAGCCTTCAGCCTAATATGGATAACAGCCAAAGGCTGTTCTGCCATTCAACACAGAAGCAGACTGAGTGGTTGTGTTCTGTGGATTTTGTGTGAGAAGAGTCTGTGACTGCCTGCATTGCTGGCCTTTGTCTGATCCCCAGAGCATAACTAAGAAAAGGGGGAAAAAGGTAGGAAGATGAAGGTAAAGTCAGTTACAGAGTTGTATATTTGATAGAAAGCTACATGGGGAGTAAAAACAAAATCATAAAATGACAGGACACAAATGCAGTGGGAGTTAGGGAAAGATGAAAGAAGGAAGAAAATTGGATAACAACAGTGATCTGAAAGAATAAAGGCAAAGACAAATAATGACAAGCAAGCAAAAAAAAGAGGATTAGAGGTGAATGATGAAAGCTGTGGAAATATGGATGGTAGCTGCTATCAGAATTACAGAAAGTTTTTTTATTGAAGATATCATTGTTGGGAGTCAGGAAATGTGGGTTTTTTTAAACCTAGACGATCCTGAGAAGATGAAGATTTCAAGGCAAAAGGGACTTTGGGGGAATGTACAAAAGCAACTGAGAATGTGTTTAAATGGCACTAGCAGCTGCTGGCGTTAGCTGAGAATGGCCTGGCTTGGTCTACTGGCAAAGGTAGAGCTTGTGTTAGCACAGACTTTCACACAGCTTGAGCAGTCCTGTAAAAAATAGGGGTTTATAAAGTGCTATTTGCAAATACTCTTAGGTGCTTTTCAAAATTTCATCTAAACAGGGTCCACTGTCATTAGTTGTTGTAGTTACCTTCTTCTTAATTATTCAAAAACGACAATTTTTGTACAGGATAAAAAGTCACAAAACATTCTCAAGAACATCGGCAAACTTCCTTCTGAGTAGCTGATGCAGGCAGAATAGCGTAGGTTTTGGAGTTTGTTTTACAGGCACAGTTTTGACTGACTCCGAGGGAGTCCAAGCCTGAACGCATGCAAGGGGTTACAGGCAGAACGTCAGGCCCTCAGCCTGAGAAACCTCTCTCTCTCTTTCTCTCTTGTCTCTCTCTGCCCAGGCCAATCCTAAATGGACACCCAAGATGCTCTTGCCAATAGGCTGTGCTTACATCATATAGTACTGAATGCATGAGTGATTTGGGGAACAAGCACCTGAAAATCCAGTTACCACATAAATACGGCTATGAACATCTTCACCCTCCCCATGCAGCTGACTCTCTTCCCTGCATTGCAGCGGGAGATCCTCGTGATGGGCACAGTGCTGAGACCCAGTGCTTGCCACAAACATGTGTCAGCCCAGCCTCATTTATCTCTTGACAAGAGTTCAGTGGGAGAGCGAGGAGAAAGCCAAACACAGCAGCAGGGCCTCTGCCAGGCCAGGAGCAGAGGAGCCTGGGGATGCCACCATGGCTGAAGCATTTCCAGTGTGTCTGTGCCTGGAGGACAAGGCGTGTTTGAGATCACGGTGCTGTTCCAGGCCTGCTTCCAGCTGCCTGTGCCTAACAACAGCAGCAGCAGCAGCATGAGTTTTGCAGCACCTGGGCTCTGTGACTGCTCAAGGGTGTCTCCAAACTCATCACCAGAAATGACTAATTAAAAAGGTGTAAATTGCAGTCAATGCACCAGCCATCTTAATTTAGAGGAGTCCCACAGAATGTTATTTGTATATCCCGCTGCTGAGTTCAGCAAAAAACATGTTTCTCTTGTTCCTTGTGATAGTGTTTTGTTGTCCCCAGAGAAGAGTCCTCCTTAACTTAATAGCAGTACATGTGTAGTTAATAGCTGGAGTTTGTAAAGGTTGTAAGACCTTGCTCTGCTTTCCCAAATGCCAAGGTACACTGAGTTTCTAAGTGGGGTTGGTTTACCACAATACCTTACAGTCATACTGGTTAAAACAAGCTTAATTTCTCTGGGGCTTATATTTCATGGGATTCCTTGCCATTCAGGCTATTTCAGTGCCATTAATTTATTATGAAGGTGAAATTCTGAAGACCTGACTCATCCAAAAGCAGTGTTAAGGATTTGGTTATGCACAGGGACTTACGGCGCAGAAGAGCCATACGTTTCTGTGACTAAAATGACACAATAGCAGAGATAATATCTGCAGATTTTTTTCAGCCAAAGCTCTTGCCTAGATCAGCTGACAGAATGAGGGATATCTGGCTAGAAAGAGATCCATAAACAGTAACTATCAGAACTGGGTGGAAAAAGATAATTCTAGCTCTGGGAGGATTTCAATATTTGATGACTGCTTTCATGCTGATTTAAAATGAAAGCTCAAAACGTCAAAGTTTTGCTTAGCCAGACTCCAAGCTCAGTTTAAAATCCTGGACAGATGCAAACTGCTCCTGAAGCACCAAAAATTCTGAAATGTAAACCTTGCCAATTAGTTAATCTTTCATGTGAAGGGTTTTCCCACTAGGAAGGATAGGATTTCTGAGGCCAGGCTCTTTCAAGCCCACAGCTGGCAGCCTGGCATGCACAGCTGGGGGCCAGCGGTAAAGACTCTACTTTCTCAACAGTTTCTCGCAGTGAATTCTGAGCCCTTAAACTGACTTGAGGGTGATCCTGCCTCTGATGAAAGAAGCCCCTGTGAGACATCACTATCCAGAAGGAACTGTCTAGAAAATGTGTTCCTTTTGAATCCAAAAAGGGTACAGAGACTGCCATGTTTCATCAGCATAAATAATTAACTGCAGAAGGACATGTAATATTCCTAGTTGAAAATCATTAAACAAAATAGGCTGGGAAAAATATCTTAAACATGAAGAGATATTAATCATTTAGCCACAGATTCAGTTTAGACCTTCTCTTTTGTTTAATACAATTATTATTTTTTTAAATCTATTCATGGACAGATGTTGCTCCGCAAACCCACACAACTAATTCCCACATATGAGACAGTCAGCCTGAAGTTCAGCCTCTTGCAGTATTAATTAACATCATGAGGCATTGTTAATGATAGTGGACAAAGTGAAGATGAAGAATTTTCTATGCTTGGTAAAAAGGGGATGATAACAGAACCATAGCATCATAGAATCATAGAATGTTATGGGTTGGAACAGACCTTTAAAGGCCATCTAACCTGATCCTCCTGCATTGAGCAGAGACACCTTCAATCAGATCAGGTTGCTCTGAACCTCGTCCAACCTGACCTTGAATGTTTCCAGGAATGGGGCATCTATCACCTAGCTGGGCAAGCTGTTCCAGTGTTTCATCACCCTCGTTGTAAAAAATTTCTTCCTTATATCCTGTCTAAATCTGTCCACTTTTAATTTAAAACCATTACCCCTTGTCCTATCAAAATAGGCCAAAAGAACACTGTTTTTCAGACAGCTGTGTTGTATGCTCCTGGATGTTATAGTTTTTGTGAGGTGAAAAAAACCCATCTCTAGGTTTTCTGTATCTCCAAGCATGCACAACAGGATATTCTCAGAATGAAGATATTTAAAAACAGAAAGGACCCCAGAAGCTTTATTAAGATTTCCTAGCTGGAAGAGAAGGAAATGCTTCTGCATAAGAGCTGAATTAGTCACAGCAAGCAGAGATATCCAGAACTACGCTGCTTCTCTCACCGAGGACGTGATGCCAGGACAAATCCCATGAGCTGGCATTGTTCAGCTCACGGCCCAGAGAAAAATCACACGCAAATTAACTGTGTTAGATTTCACTGAAGGTTTCCTTGCCCTCCTGTCTTCCTGACATCCCTTCCCTCCTTCCTCCCCTTTCCCTTGGAAAACAGATCTCAGCCTGAAACTGGACTCTCTGTGAGGCGGTTACAGTTCTGACAAGTAGGATGATAATCTATAAAATAAGAGAAGTGCAGAGATGGACTGGTTGGAAAAATCGCCTCTGGATGGACAGGGTCTGTGGCTTTCTGTCCATCAGGAGGCTGCCAGAACATCAGCTTAAAGAAGAATATGGTTTTTCTTCATTTTTTTATGGTTACCTTGGATTTCTGGAATAACTGCAGCAATTCTTAACCATGACCAGTCATGCCTTCTGTGTTGCACAATGTTCTCAGCCAGGTCTAAAGGCTGTGTTTACACAACTAGTCCCTGCAATGCCAAGGAGCCTCTGCAGAGGGAGAAGACACTGTGCACCTGACTTCTGAAGTGTAACCTGCTTGAGGAAAAAGACATTATTCTCCTAAGTTTGTTGAATGCCCATTGAAGTACAAACATCCAATGCTTGTGAACTGTATTTGTAGTACTATATGTACTCCACAAGCTTAGGCTGGAGCCAGAGACAGACCTTGGACCATGCAGAAACCCCTTCATACCGCTACAGATACACAAAGAGTGGCGTACAGCTACCCTTCCGGGGAAGGCGATTGCTTCCTTGGGCCTTGAGTGTGGTCAAACTTTTGTCAAACATGCCAAGGACTTAGGGCTTCTTATAGTCCCTTGTCTTTTAGCACATGTATGCTTTGGAAAGGAGGTATAAAATCTACACATTAAAGATTCTCCACTCACTCTCACTTCACAGTCATGTTTGTTATTTACAGACACTTCAAAAGACTGAAGAGGACTGCATGAAAGCAAAACAGAGCAAGGGCTTATGCGCTTGCATGTCATACACTGTTCTTTCATGAAAGGTGCAATCATGTAAAACACCTACAGTTAGTATTTCTTCTACCAAATTGTCTGTGACAGTGAAGTGAGACATTTTTTTTCATTAGCTAGCTAAACATCATGCCCTCATGTTGAATATTTTATACTTCCATAAGGGAGTTAGAGATGCATACATGCTTTTCTGTCTCATCTGCAAGTTTATTCAATCTTGAAAAATAAACAAGAAAATTTTGATTATGCTGTGGTAATTCACTGTACTATGTTGGGACATTATCACTATATTGTATGGAAAAGGACTTTTTGTTCTGCTTTAAATGAAAATCATAACACAGTCTTAGTTACATAGAGGTCACCAGTATCTCCATGGCAATTCTCAGATGTGTAAGTGGGTAGCCAATGACAAATTCCAGTCAGATAATTTTGCTATGAGTTTGTAATTATCTTTCCCTATTTATCCATTCTTTTGTCCAGCCTACTCTGTTGGGCTGCGCTCTCACCCGAGCTGTGAGGTCTCTAGGGCAGACTGTGTGTGTGGACATTGCATACTGCAATGTCTGCTTGCCAGTTTCCTGAGCTCTCACTTAGCATAAATAGGTCAGCTAGCACGTTACTTGCATACCAGGATGGTGACCAGTGAAACTGCAGTGTTAGTTTACTGCTATAATATGATTTTAGGGCAATATTCCTACTATTAACTGACATAAAATTTGAGAGAAAAATACTTTGCCTTTCTGGGAAAGAAAGGCAGCAAGGAGGATGGGGTAGAGCTATGGAAGGCACTGTGTTCTGTAGACAGAACAAGTTGGCAGAAATGGATGCATCAAATTTACTTGTGCTAAAAAATGATCAATTAATCTGGCATGAACAAGGGCTCTATTTCTACTATCAAGATCTGAGGGCATAATTACATGAGCCACAGCACTTGTAAGGATCTTCAACCCAGACATGAATTTATTAGAAAACAGGGCAAACACATTTGCATATTGAGTTCATATTTCTAGAGAAAGAAATCTATGCACTATGCCAAAATAAGAATTTAAATTATCTATTATGAAATTGTGAAATATAATGAATGATTTAATAACATCATCGGCATTAGCACAGATGGCTCACCATGTTGGTGCTTCACTCTGCCTTGTGTAATGGGAATGGTTGAGAAATGCCACACATCTCTATCACACAGTATTACTCTGGGTGCCAGCACAGTGTACCACTAAAGAAGTTCTAGTGCCAGAACATGAAAGTTGTCACTCACATTTCAACTGCAGAGGAAAAGCCTTCTTGTTTTATAACAACCACGGAGTGGCTTAGAACAGGACAGAAGCAATCGTTGATCTTCTCTGGGAGTCATGCTGTGCCAAACTCATGTGAAGCAAAGCGAAAGTTCTTACTGAGCATTACTGCTAAAAAAATTTCTTTCTAAGGAGGACAAAAAATTAACAATGAGCTCTGAAGCTACGGGGCTGGACAGTAGCCTAACCCTAAAAAGTGAATAGTGTCTGAGTGCACTGCTACCTTTAGTCAAGTTATCTTTTAAGGAAACAAGATTTCAAATAATGACTAGACATTTTCTGAAATTTCTGAGATTTGCAATTGCTAGCAATTGACGAGATGAGAACTGATGTATACTTATAACAAAAAAAAGCAAAAAAAGTAGGTATGTTTAAATCTCTGGTTTGGTTAACCATGCAGTCTTACAAACAAGCAGAACTTGTTCTTTGGGGAATTGGTAGGAGAAAGAGGAATGGGGATTGGTAACAGGTGCAAAGCTGTGAAGGTTGCTTGAACCAGGACTGTCACCAAAACAGACATTTGTTAAATTATATAGATAAAATCTGATGGATAACAATCTAGGTAAAATATAGGACTCATTTAAGATCAGTTCTTTTGTTAAAAAAGAGTGGTAGCAAATCATCAGCTGCCTCAGATTGGATATTAACTTGTCTTGGCAGTGACAACTTGCTTTTTAGCAAATTTAAACATATCATTTATGGTTAGAATATGGGGAAGTTCAGAAAAACTTTCCACAAATCTTGGGAGCATGCAGATGACCTTCCTACTTCAACCTGCATTGCAGATTGTCTAAACAAACAGAAAATTATTTTTATTTTGATATTTCATTCAATACTGCCTCTTCTGGTTTCATTAAAACATAGAATTATTGTAGAAAACAAGAGAACAAGGAAGAAGCTCTGATTCCCTGTAAGTTCTTGATGAAACTGTCATTGATTTCAAGAGAAAAGAGATTTGATCTTTTTCTGCAGTGCTTATCTAAATCCTTGCAAAACAGAAGCTTTTAAATTTTGCACTAGGACGTATCTAGGACTGTCAAGCCTTCTTCAGAACAGCAATGTTTCAGCCACTATTACTATGAGTGAAGGCAATTACAGGTTTGCTTCTGACATCCGTGTGTGTTAAGGCTGAACTAAAGCGGATCTTGGTTAAACACCATTGGTGGCAATAGGGTTACCTCACATGTGACAGCTATCGCCTCCACTTTCATCTCCCCCTGAGAGTGTCCTCTGATGGCTTTCACTAGAATGAGTTGTCCCAACACCTGTCCACACAGACTGCACAGTGAACCCCAGAGCAGTGAATTAGACCGCAATTTTACTTTCTGTAAGAGTTTCCTTTTGATGGAGAGCATGGCTGGAAAAATTTGAGACAGTGGGTCAGGAGAAGCCACTTCCATCTTGAAAGCACTATTGCCTGGTAGGGGCTTACAACAGGTTTAACAAGAGTAGATAAGACATTCAGTGTTGTACTTCATTGTAGTTAGCAAGCTAACTGTTAGAAGAGACACTTTAACACAGTTTAAAGCCAGTATCTGAGCTACCTTCGAAGGTAGTAACTGTCGTCTTTTAGCACAGGGCTTTTGAAAGCCAGACAGCTTTTATCTTCATGTCATGGACGGTGCTAAAATGTGTTGTCTCCATGTGACAAATGTAAAAAGCAGCAACGGACGAGTGAAGAATTCTCCCTGAAGTCTAATGTTCTGTTATTCATCACTGTTTATCAGTGCCCCAACAATATATTTGCTGTGCTGTCATGGAAACAGCCTTTCACCCAACCAATTAAGAGCAAATTAAAGTGACGCTGTCAAGATAAGCATATGTTGGAAATTAATTTCCTACCTGTTTCACAAAAAACAAAAATCCCAAAAATATTTTTAATTCTTAAGAATCCTATTTGCATTTGTCTTTTTGAACAAAATAAAGACAGAAGCTATTCCTTAAATACACATTTCAAGAAAAGTTATATGGAGTCTGTGCCTTCATAGAACCTATATAAAATGGATCAGGAGCGACCTTACAAGTGAATTTAACAGAATTACTTCAACATCCTTTCCTTTGATTGTTTTCCAGTCTTCATACAGGAGCGGTAGACACCACCTAGATCAGGATGCCACCTTTTTTTAGTATGGCAAAACAGCACAGTAGTGCCATTATGGCACATTGACACATCACACCATGCTGGCCCTACAGTGTGCCACAAATAGTCACGAGACTTGTCAGTAGCTTCTCCAAGGGTGCAGTTTTATAGCAGCATTGGAAGTGCTGTGACCCTGCCTTCCTCTCTCTTCCCATTGCCTATCCCTTGCAATGGTGTGGATACACGTTTGATCTCCCTGTGACGAGAATGAGCAATACCAGCTTGGGTTCATTTTCTTCCTGAACCTGGTCAGATGAGCACCAGTAGCAGTACATAGCAAATGGGAAGAATGTTACCTGGAACAGCATCCTCAACTTAGGATGTGGCTCCACAGCATAAATACAAGGATAAGAAGGCCTCAAAGATGAAGTCTGATGCAGTTTAACCTCTCTCAGCTTTCTAACTCTTAAATATTGTATTATTCCCTTTACTGGAAAAAATGTTCTATCCAGTCACCCTCAGTCAAGTTCCTTATGATGAGAAGCAGTCTTCTCTGCCACATCTCCATTGTGTCCTCTCTTGCCATTGAACTACTTTCTCTCCCCTGCTCACGTGAAGGCAGGCAGATATGCAGTCGAGGAGTCAAGCTAGGCAGTTTTCCATCCTAGGGGATTCTCTCCTAGCACTTTGCAGCCCTATTAGAGCTTCTTGTTGCTGCCTTAGTGGTGCAAAAAGCTGTGCTGCACAAGGGAATCTACCCAACGGACCCTTACTGAAATGTCACTCTCAGGAAGACAACACAAAAGCCATCGCCAAAGTCACTAGAGTCAAACAGTAAAACTACACAGAAAATAAGCGGAAATCAAAGCCTGGATGGATAACTCTTTCTGTGCTACTCTTATACTCAGATGGAGAAGGTGAAACAATAAATCAGTGCTAATATATGTGGAGAACTGGAACATGCCACATCTTTCTCCAATGATATATGGTCGAGAAAAAGGCTGATGAAAGTAATTATTTATAGCAAGCATAAAAACAGTGCTAGTTAGAACTCAATAGCTGTCAGCATTACTTTAACAAAAGCTTGTGAGAGTTATACCAATTTGATGGTGTCTTAAAGTGAGCCGAACTGTAGAGTACTGCAGTTTTGTTTCAGATATTAAGAAAATCATCAGAGTAACAGCAGTAATCAAAAACAACTGAACCCTACAGAAATATAACAACTATAGAGCTGTCAGTATCTTTTTCCCTCCTGCTCTGGTAGATCCCAAAGAAGAGAGTACTGAATAAGAATCCCCTACAACTATCCAGCATGGTACTGTCCATGTTAGACTTCCTACTTGTTTAATTCTTTCGCTCACCTGGGAGTACCTAACCTTATACACAGAGCACAGAAGCAGTAAAAAATAATATTTTTTTCAATTATCACTTGGTTTTATGACCAATATTTATGAATGTATTTTGGTTTTGCTTATGTTTTTGCCAAAATTCATTGTCTGTAACACTCAGCCACACCAAGTGACCTTACCCATTAAGAACAGAGAATGTTAGCTTAATTATGTCTTCAAACTATGTACGAATTCCTGCAGTGGCTTGTTTTCCTCTCTATCTGCATGAATAGTATTGCCGGAATATATTTTACTTATGTCCTCCTCAGATCTCAGGCACGCTCTTGTGTTAAACTTGCCTTAATTCATGACGATTATTTTTTCAGCAGCAGTCTAATCTAAAACATTACACTGATACAGCAGCATCACTTTGCTTCAGGAATAGAATTGTAAAAATTATGCCCCTGCAACAAAGTTCTCCTCTTGTTCCAGCATATATCTTAGGATCACAGTAGTCCTTTCCTGTTGTGTCCCACAATCTTCTTCAAATGACCTCCACTGATGCTCTCCGCCTTCAGAAGCTTCAGACAGATGTGTCACTCTTTTATCAAAAAACACAGATGCTGAATTTACTCCAAAAGGTAATTCAAGAAGACTCTAGTGACTTTATATGACTTTCAAAGTATTAAACATGTTAAGCACATCTAATGTAAGACACCAGACCTACAGCTTGCCTCTGATTCAGAAATGCATTGCATCTTTGAAGCCCTGAAGTAATTTAATCATGTATGGATGTGTGCAAGTCTGAAGGAGCCACAACAGTCCTAAACTTTGTTCTGGATTCTTCAAAATGAATCAACCAGTAAGCTTGTTTGTTTCATTACTTCTACAGTAACTTTATCGCTTGATCTAATTTTGTTGCTAATTTTTCTCTTGGATGTGGTAAAGATCAAAAGGGATAAAAGAAGTTATACACCTGTATATAGTTCAAGGTGATACTCTATTTCTACTAGCAACATTATAGTATTTTTACATTAATCGTGTCTTGCGATACTTGTGATGATGTTTGGTTATTCATATGCTAGCTTTTCAACTGTGTTGTACAACATTAAGCATACCTCTGTTTTTATGTGGTTTATGATCTCATAACCCATTTAATTCTTATTTTTAGAAATGGGATTTTTAAGCAACCAAACATTTAAAAAGCTGCAAGAGCTGCTTAACTGTTAATATTACTCAGAGAAACATTGAATTCATCAGCTTATAGCGGTGGTTGCTACGTGATATCAAATGTCCTTGGAATATTCTTCTCCTTTGCATTGAATCTGGGCAGTGTGTCACCAGCTTTGAGCTCCCTACTGTGCTGGAATTTTATTTCAGAATTGATTGCAATCCTGCTTTGAGATACTAACTTTTTTTCCTTTTTCAAATGAGACTATAGTACACTACCTTTCATACTGCTCCCACTGCAATTTTTGTGTATAAATATATGTTCATGGAAAGCTTATCAGTGATCAGACTGCATTTCAGCATATACAAAATAGTACAAAGGCAAAATCTTCTGCCAGTTTATTAGATAGAAAGGTGTACGTTGCACAGAAAAATGTGGAGGATGTAAAGGGCAGACCATGGCGTTACCTCACCTTGCGAGCACCCCTGCAATGTTGTTTATTTGCTATGGAGGATGATTACCTCTTGACCGCACTGCTTGAGAAGAAGGGCTGGGAGATCACTTGGCTGCAGGACGACAGCCCCGGGTCCCCCTTCACCCTGCCAAGGGTGCCCATGGCCCTGCTGCCTTGCCCCTTGCAGCAGGCACCCCAACAGCACCAGCCTCTCTAGCTGCATCAAACGGCTTTACAAAGCAAATCCACTGGGTTTTAGAGCATTTTTCTGTTAATCACTAGGTGTCACTAGCATACTCCTAAATCAATCTGTTGGAAAGGGCTGCACGGCACTTGTTCAGCCGGGTGCCCAAATGCAGAAGGCTTTTTCAGGGCTTGCACCTCACTGGCAGAGGCCCCTCAAATCCTACTCAGTTCAGGCATGAAGGTGCTTGCGAAGAACCCACAGCGCAGGGTGCCTATTGGAAATAAGTATTTGCATGGGAAGCAGCAAGAGCAAGTATTTTGACAAAAACAATTTTCACTGCTTTTGTGTATTCTCATTGGTCTCAGACAACTGCACGGTTACAGGAAAAAAGTATTGCTTATGCAGGGACAAAGAATTAATTACCTGGTTATTACACCATTAGGGAAAAGACTAACCAACCTGGTCCTGGCCTGTACCTGAAGGAGAATGGCTGTCCAGCACAGTGACCACGTCATACCCATTTATCAGTGTTGTGGAGAACACAAAGCAGAGTTTTGCTTTGGAAGAGCCATAAACAAGGATGACATTTTAGCTCTAGTGTAATCAAACTAAAGTATTGCCAGAGGTTTACAAAAGAAATTACCTTGATCATGAAATCAGGTCTGAATAAATGATCTTTGTTATTTTTCTATCCTTTGGGTATATTTTAACAAGTTCTTTGTACCAAGATTTATACAACATGCTCCTGTGTCATGCTGCAAGTTCAACTTCAGTGCAAGGTTTTTTGCCTCTCTTCAGCAAGTCTGTGGCTGGTAAGAGCAGTGAGGAGTCCTGGCACGGGCAAGGTAAACACAAACAGTGCCCGATGGCACGCTAGAAGATACCTTTCAGCTTTTGCAATAGTCTTTGGAAAGAAATGAGGCATCCTTTTCTCAAGATCTGCTGCCAGACACTGGAAAATGTGCAGGGTGAAGTGCAGACTGGCAACAGGCAGCACAGCAGCTGTCCCTCGGTCCAAAAGTCGAGGAGAGCTGAAAGTGGCCTGGCGTGGATGAGAGCCTATCTAAGAACTGGCAAAGGGCATTCCTCCCCTGTTTACTTTTTTTATGACCACACAGGTGGAGAGTTGCCCCCAGTTTTTCAAAGAATACAAAAGGCTACATAAATGTCTGAGCTCAGAGGTCTGACCGACTGCTCTTTATGCCTGTGCAGAGGTGATCACACCCAGCTTCGATTCAAGACATGTCTGGTGTCCATCTCCCTGTGGTGGGTTGACCCTGGCTGGGCACCAGGTGCCCACCAAAGCCTCTCTGTCACTCTGTCACTCCCCCTCCTCTGCTGGGCAGGGGAGAAAATATATGACGAAAGGCTCATGGGTCGAGATGAGGACAGGGAGAGATCACTCAGCAATTACCATCATGGGCAAACCAGACTTGACTTGGGCAAATTAGTTTAATTTACCACCAATCAAATCAGAGTAGGATAATGAGAAATTTAACCAGATCTTAAAAACACTTTCTCCCCACCCCTCCTTTCTTCCCAGGCTCAACTTCACTTCAACTTCTCTACCTCCTCCCCACCAGTGGTGCAAGGGGATGGGGAATGGGGGTGGCGATCACACATTGTCTCTACCTCTCTTTCCTCCTTAGGGGAAGGACTCCTCACACTCCTCCCCTGCTCCAGTTTGGTGCCCCTCCCATGGGAGACAGTCCTCCATTAATTTCTCCAGTGTTGGTCCTTCCCACGGGGTGTAGTGCTTCAGGAACAGGCTGCTCCAGCGTGGATCCCCCACGGGGTCACAAGCCCTGCCAGCAAACCTGCTCCATCATGGACTCCGCTATCCACAGGTCCACAGGTCCTGCCAGAAGCTTGCTCCAGCGAGGTCTTTCCACGGGGTCACAGCCTCCTTTGGGCATCCACCTGCTCCAGTATGGGTTCTTCCACAGGGTGCAGGTGGATATCTGCTCCACTGTAGACCTCTATGGACTGCAGGGGGACAACCTGCCTCACCATGGCCTTCTTCACAAGCTGCAGGAGAATTTCTGCTCTGGCTCCTGGAGCACCCCCTCCCCCTCTGTCTTCACTGACCTTGGTGTCTGCAGAGCTGTTGCTCTCACATATTTTCACTCTCTCCAGCTGAAGTTGCCTTTGCCCAGTGTTTTTTTTCCCCCTTCTTAAATATCACAGAGGTGCTACCACTGTCACTGAAGGGCTCGACCTTGGTCAGTGGTGGGTCTGTCATGAAGCCAACTGACATTGGCTCTATTGGACATAGAGGAACCTTTCAGCAGCATTTCGCAGAAGCCACCCCTGTAGCCTCCCCACTACCAAAACCTTGCCCTGCAAACTCAGTAAGGTCCACAAGTTACATGTACTCAGACAGGAAGCCCTGAGGTGCCCCTCCATCCTTGTTCAAGACATCCAGTGGAGGTTTCCTGATCATTGAGGATAATTTTGGTCATCTGATCCAGGACACGAAAGAAATATTTTTAATCTCCTCTCCACTCCCTTATCTTAAGGAGAACATATAGAATCTCATTAAGGATCAATCACATTAAGCTGAACGGCAACTATTAAAACCTCAGGAATTCCTTCCAAAAATTAAAATACGCCCATGTCCCCTCTTTCCTGTATCTCCACCTCCTTCCCCACACATCAAATGCTGAGTAAGGAATTGAGTTCATACCATGCTATAAAGACTCATCACCTCTGGCCCCAGTCTAAACACTTGTTACCCAGGGACCAGCAGTCTACCTATGTTGCGGGCTTGGGGCTGTCAGTAAAAGCATAAAGGCAGAGCCCAAGCTGTCTTATTCTGGCTAGGCAAGAAATGAAAATGAGTAGAAAACAAATGACGCTGTTCAAGATAAAGCCATCTAAGGATGAAATCTGTAATAAAGTCTCTATTTCTGAATTCTTCACTCTTCCTTTATCCTTGCATTGTGAATAAAAATTCCGTATGAAAAGAGGAGTTGATTTACACAGAAATCAACCAAGTAAAATTGTGTATTTAAAATATATTACAAATTTATATAGTGGGTTAGTACAGACATTATTTTTTTTAACAAATTCAATGAATTTTATATATTTAAATATGTGTTCCATATAGAAAGCAAACTAAGCTTTGTTTTTTCACCAGAACTAACCCATCTTTCTGATCAAAGGGAAAACACTGATATTAAAAGTATTGCCAATCTCTTTATTCCTCGTTCCTAATGTAGAGATTCTCACTAATGACTTTTTCAGACTGCCAAGCTCTGATATAGCGAACAAAGTCATACATTTGAAAATCTAATGCAACTTCCAAGGATGATACTGCTCTTGTGTGCATACATTTGAAAATCATTTGTTTACTTGTCTTGAAGAGCTTATCTTGTCCTCATGGCACTGTGCCACACACACTCAGCAATATTGATGTCCTTCTGTCTTACACAAGAAGGAGACATTAGCCTAAATTGGTGGAGAGAAAATTTCCATTAAAACCGCAACAGCAAAGAAGTTTCAAAGTACGAATATCTTTCCTAATCGCATCTCCCACTCTGCCTTAAATATGTTTCAACAGCTTTCTAAGGTTCAGTCTCAGAAGCAGCAAAATCAGAAGAGTACTGTTAGCATTGTATTTATACTAACTCCAGTAAGAACATGCTTATTTTTGTCCCAAATATTTCACCTTTTAAGTCTTAACTGAAGTGCTAATTCACCAGTGGTGCATATTGCACAAAGTTTATGTTGCATGTAAACTATATCTACTTACTCAGAAGAGTAATAAGACAAATTATGAAAAACAATTGACCATTATTTGATTTATTTCAACATCATCCGTGAAATCCTGATTCCACTGAAATCACTAGGATCTCTACAAATAATTTTAACAAAACCATCATTTAACCTCTCTCTTTTTCTCTCTGTGGCCCAAGGATGACATTACTCTTTTATTAAAATTCCTTCAGGAGAGAGACCTACCCAAAAAGTGTGATTCACGAAGTAACTAATCTGCTTACCTAACAGGTAAGTGAACACTTGCTGTTTTGGCATTGGACAGCTTCAACTCTACCTTTGATAGCAATACTAGCAATTTAGGATGCGCTGAGAAATCCACAGAGCAATCAGTAACGTGCCTGTGACAATCACTCGGCACCATCTTCAGAGTGCTACAGCACTGATGGGGATGCAAAAGGTGGGGTATCACTTGCTCCTTCCCACTGTGGTCCCACCTCCAGGCCTCGTGTGCCCCCACTCCTGCAGTGCCTGCTGCTCCCCCTCACTGCAGGCTTTGTTGTTCAGAGGAAAAGAGGGTATGTGTTCCAAGCCTGCCTGGTCATTCCTCTGTTCCATATTTCTTCCTGCACCTTAGGGCTATGTTGATTCCCTGGAAGGTGTTACAGTTTCTTGTGTCCTTCCCATCACCTTCTGCACAGTAAAGCTTTTAGTCTTCACATTTATAAATATTTTCAAAGATTTAGCTTCTTTGCCGTGTAAACTATTGGACACAGTCTTCTATTATCTCCAGGTATCAAACTACAAAACTTCGTTCATCTTTCCTTACAGTCTGGGTTATTAGCAGACTCATCTGTGTGGTGTGCCAGCCTGTGTGATGAGCACACCCTTCTTATTCAAATCTGTTGATTATCTGAGGATCGAAGTCTCACTTGACTATGGCCGTTAACACCTTTCAGCACAAGAATATAATTAAAAATGTACTTTTGCTAAGATTTTTTTTTTTGATGCTAAAAATCTGTTTCAGGTGACCATTTTTTTGAGGAAAGTCCAAGCTCCTAAATGTTCTTGAGAAGTGAGTTAAAAAAGAGATGTGGGGGCATATTTCTGTGGTTGCTTATTCATCTTCCAAGAAAAAAAAGGGAGGGACTGTCAGCATTTCACAGTCAACTTGTATTCCATCTCCAATGTGTTAGGCACAAACAGTATTTTTCTTGCGTGAAATGTCTTGTGCTCCAAACCCAACTTCCTTTTTTTCAGTCCCTCTCAGGACTTTGTGGCAACTGAACTTCCCTGCTTCTTAAATGTGACAAAATGTTGCATTTCTCACAACAATAAAGTGTTCACATCAGCTGTCAGACTCCACTGTTTTAGCTTGAAGATTGTGGTTTGAAACGATTAAGATATTCCTGTCCCTTCATACTCCAGGATGGCCACAAATTAACATTTGGTATGAGAAAGTCAACTATTTCATTGCCTTTTGAAGTCAGATATATCGATCACATAATTTTCTATTTGAATCTGCTTGGTAAAGCTCCTTTCTATTTTAAGCTCCTTGGTAAAGCAACACTAGATCACAAAAACATTGGCTGAAGTGAATCCAAGCTCAATATGCAACACAGAGCCCTAGTAAGAAGATAAATCTTTCTGGGCTATCATCTTTTTGTTCTCACATTTCACTGAAATATGTTACCCGCTGTGAGGGGAGGAAAAGCCTCAAGGGCTCTTGATATTTCTCAACTGTGAATTTCCAGCTACTTGCTGTATTTAGGGCTACATTATCAGTCTTCATCAGGATGCAGTAAATACTTTTGCAGAGGTCACTATCTTGGATTTAGTTCAATTGTTATTTTCAGTGGTGATAGGGATTTTACTTAAATCACTCCTGTCATGCACTTGAGACACTCAGCTTGTTTTGCTGTCTCCCTCTCCCTTCTCAAATGAAGGACAAATCCCCTGCTTGGAGCCACTGAGAATAAGAAACCTTGCTTTGTTGCATTACTGCCAGCTCTCCTTCATTCTTCTTGTTCCCCTAGAACTGATCTGATCCTTCACAGTCCATAGATAATCCAGTAATTTCTGCTTTATCATAACCTCTTGGCTTTCCATCTCTCAGTCTGTGTTCTTACGCTTCCTTCATTTAATTTCACCTTGTTTCACAACTACATCCTCTCTCTCACATGGCCAGTGTCCCTGAATCCCGTTCCTTTTGGCTCCCCCTTCCTGTTTCTGTACCATTATCATTTCCCTTCCCTTACTCCGCTGTCCTCTTCTCCAAAAGACAACAAAAAAAAAATCCCAGAAGACCTTGGAATAATACTCAGAAATGCATTTGTCTGAAAATACATCCTCTCCCATGTACACCTGCAGTCTTATATTCAATGTAACACAGCATTTTTCCATGATTCAGGCTACCTCCAGTTTCAACACTGAGCACCTTAGCACCCAGCCACACAAGATTTCTACAGCATAGTGATTTTCTGATTTTCTACTATGTGGATTCCTGTCACTTTATTCTGAGTGAAAACTGATGCTCCCTACAAAGACTTTTTCTCGCATCTTGCCATGCCTGTGCCTTCTACTCACCTCCACATGCTTCACATTTGACACAGACCTCTAATTCGCCTAATTAATTCAGATCAGTGTGTCTCCTTTATGGGAATAAACTATGTATTTCAGAAAAAATGGATTGGGCTGAAATATAACCCCGCTGGAACATTCTTGCTCAGAGCAGGTGTCATTTATAAAAATGTGCTAGCGGCTTGCCTGCCTGAGACACAAATCTTCGTCCCTCCCCCCGAAGCTCTTACCTCTGCTGTTTCTTAGTCACCTGTTGTAATTGTTTCAAACTCCAACCCAAAGTCCTCATTAATCTCCACCTACGAGAAATACATCCACAACCGTTGTTCCCTCAGAGAGCCGATTTCCCCGGCTTCTTGTCATGTTTCCTCACTTTCACTTGTTCTCGAGTCCTCTCTGTGATCTAGCAGTTTCCATCAGCCTCAGACAAGGTTTTCATTACTTGCCCTAAAAATAGCAGCCTTTTCAAGCTGTATATCTTTCTTCTTGCCATTATCTCCAATATCTTTCTTAGAATCTCTAATCTGGTGCAGAGAGAATCACATTACCTTCGTGTCAAAAGTCCCTCTTCTCTGGGGACTCCTTCTAGTCTTGTTCCCAGTGCTCCAGACAAGTGTCTGGATCTCCTCAAACTCACAGGACACTGTCTCCTTCTCCTGTTACTTGCAGGTGGTCGGTCAGCTCAATTTACATGCATTTAAATACCACCCCTGGCCTGCGAATGTGGAAACTGCCAAACCTCTTTCCCTTGGCTTTCAGCCTGCAGGCCTCTGCAGCATGGTGTTTTGTCCAGAGCAGTCAGAATGTCATCTCTCCTATTTGCTTTTTAGGGCTCAATAACAAACATTGGCTATATCAAGATTTCCTTTTCTATATCCAGTCAAGCCCTTCACAGTTCTATCAACCATAAGAGCGCAAAAAGTTAGTGTTACTTCTCTCTATGCTTACTTCCTACTTTCTTCTGACTTCTTCAAATCATGTTTCTTCTTCCTTAACCTGCAAAACTCTTCCTTTCCCATTCTTCCAACCAAACCCTTTGGCTAAAAAAAATCCATCCACTGGAACAAACGGGTCATGTCTTCTTCTGCTGCTTATTCAGTCGCAGCACTCCCATTTCTAAGAACTTGCTTTCACCAGCTGTGAGACAAAAGGGACCACCATGTGTACCTAATGAGACTTCTGGTACATCAAAAGACCATCAAATATGCTTGTATTTCAGAGAATATCCTTTAGAAGAAGATACAGGTTTAGTTTTTAACCTTTCTATTGATAGAGAATCCACAGGTAAACATCGGTAAGTTGATTCACTGTAACTAAGAGAGCATTTTTACTTCCAGCTTTCATCCATTGGACCTTGTTATGCTTTCTGCTGGAGAGCAAAGAGCCTGCTGTAATCCAAGCAGAACAATTCCCACATTGGTCCTTCCTTAAAATAATCAACTTAGAACCCTAAACTACAAGTGATGCTTTCCAGGGCTTTAATAACCCTCAGAACCTTCTCCCATTTTTTAAAATCCTTCTTTAATTGTGGAAATCACAACTGACTGGACACAGACACAGTTTTCTAGCATAACTTGCACAGTGCCAAATAACAAAACTGTCGCCGCTCCCCCTATCCATGTCGCTGTACTGCGATTTAAATACCAGGATCCCCAGACCTTGTAGCTCTGGAAAGATAAACATGCTGAGAGCCCTGTTCCTGTGGACAGAAGCAAAAAAACTTCTGTTTCCTAATGGGGTTTCTAATACTTTTACAAATATTTTTTCCTTTGGAGTGCAGAAATACAGAAAGACCTTGACATTATTCTCTCGCTTAATTTCCTTTTCACCTGAATAATTTTGAAAGCATTGGTGAACGTGTTCCAACAAATTAAGCTCTCCATTGACCTGTGCGCAATTTGTTTTCTGTCTCATACAGAATTTCCAAACTCTGTGATCAATGGAAACAGCCACTAGAACCAATGGAGATCCCCTTTCCTGGGTGTCCTCGACAAACCATCAGGTCATCAAAACTGCTCTCGAGACAGACAACTATTAATTTATCAGTCTCGTGGGTAAAATAAAGTTTCTTGCTAGGGCATTTCATTAGCTTAGACACTCCTATCACATTCACAGACATCTTCAGTTGGTTCTTGATAGCTCTTTCCCTCGATTTCTTTTCAGAGATTCTTGCTGGAAGTAGGAAACAGTCGAAAACTTGAACAATACTGTGTCATACAGATAACTGTTTGAAGAGAAGTTACGAAGCGCAAAATTAAACGGGTAAAATGTTTTATATAGCATTTCCTAAGACTTACACCAAACTTTCCAGAGCTTCACACAAGGAAAAATATTGACGGTTCCACTCTAGATGCTCAGAGAATTTCTTGGCCATCTGTTTTTACACTCTCAGATACAAGATACTTAGTCTTGCCAATTAATTATTTTTACCTGCGGGTGAACCTTAGGAGGTGTTAGAATGGAAAGCATTTCCTGCTTATGTGTGACCACATCACCTGGACATTTCCCCAGACACAGAGAAAAGTAACTACTTTTAGTCTTTTTTACACTGTTCAAATTTTACCATATGCTTCTAGTAACAAGACCATGCCATTGTCACAAAGATTACAAAGAATGGTGTACAGGAATTTCTTCTTCTTCATTCTCTTGCTACTATTTTGTCATTTGACTTTACTTACCAGTTTTCTGTATTATCCCATTTCTGATGTGTCCAAAATACTACATAAATAGAAAAGACAAATTTGACAGTGTTGTACTGTCTTATTTTCTTTTCTTCCTAAGTGGCATACTCTCCCTCCTTATTTACAGACTGTGTTTTTTCTGTATGTGGTAGAATGCATTTGAATGTTCCCAGGTAATAATCATGTTTTTTCTGAACATTTTGTGAGTTTTGATTTAACTTCCATCTTCTTTTAAAGTTGAAAGTTCAAATTTGTTTATTACCAGCATTAGATTTATCCTGTTTGCTCGTAACAAATTTAAACAGGTTAGAGATCACTTTGCTCTGAAGTTACCACAATACTTGGCCTACCAATTAATTCCTTTTTATATTTCAAGATGAAGTCTATTATAGAAGTCCCCTGAGCTGGACACAGCACTTATTGATTTAAGAAATTGTCATCTGTAACATTTAAAAATTCTGAGGACATTTTATTATTGGCAGCGTGAGACTAGCAGTACAAGATGCCTAGATGGAAGTCCCCCATGATAAAATGATGCTTTTGCCATAGATTATAAATAGGTATTTAAAATATCAATTACCCTGATCTCAAGAGCAATGTCTGTGGCAGACATTGTCTTGAGCTTTTTCTGTTGGAGCACTGGTCCTTAAACATTCAGGGGCATTTGACTGTTATGTTGCCAAAGCTTTGATCGTCATCTGCCTGCTGATCAAACTCAGGCTCTGCACAAAATGCCAATGTCTCGGAATTTCCATGTCTTCTGCTGCTCATTCCTGGATGTTTATGTTTCCTTTCTTTTCTTCCCTGTTCCTTCAAAGACAGACTTTCCATCCGTTTCATACCCTTCTCTGCCACTTTCTGCCTTTTGTGTCCCCCACCTGCCCCACACCCCACCTCATACTTTCAAGTCCCAATCACTCTACCAGTAAATTCACTTCCAATATACCAGGTCCCTCATACCTTATCACCTCCATTTCTTCTTCCTCATACACCATTTAGATGCTAGTTTTCCCACCAGTTTCCCCATCCAAACTCCTCTTCTCCTGCTCAGCTCTCAATTAGCGTAAAAGTTACCTCTTGCTCTGCCTCCCCAGCTACTTTCTCACCAAAAACATTGTCCCTTTCATTTGGATCTCAGCCACCTTTGTCTTGTTACCATGTTCCCTTATTCCCCATTACCCTGCTTTCTTACAAATCCTGTTAGAGCAATGATCTCCGAGCAAATAAATTAAGCTAAAGTCTCTGCTCGACAAAGACAGCTTCAGGAGGGACTGGAAGGAGCAGAAAGCTTTGTTTGCCTGCAGTACAGAGTGGTTTGGAAGCCTCGTGACTTCTCAGAACTGGGGTTTCCTGAGTTGTGCCAGTGTCAAAAGTTGTTCCTCTCGGTGCCTGGGACATCTGAGGTTTGTCACAGGAAGCGTTCTGGACACCTCATACTGTGAGCAAAAGTCATCAATTTGATCCTTAGACCTGGCTTTTCTTGACCAGTCAAAATAACAAGAAATCCACATGTGGAGGACTCAGGAGAGAAGAAAAGCGATAGATTCATTATTTTTCCTTTAGGAAAAAAGATAAAAAAGACTTCTTACCTTGCTCGAGGATTATTTGTTTTAATATGATTGATAATACATTTGAAAAATTAACTCCATAAATTGTTTGGTTCAAATGCAAAAAAAGCAAATATTTTTAATTCCAAAGCAGTATTAAAACAGTAGAAAGATAATGAGGCTTTTTTCACAAAACTGTGAAAATTCATTTAGAGATAAATAAAAAGTACAGACAGTAAATTCTGCTTTGAGACAGGAAAGAAAAATAGCAGGAACTCTTACAGAGTCCCTGATGGCTGAATGTGTGAAATTAATCACTGACAGGTGGAGAGGACAATTCTCCACGCAGTGTTGAGCTTCCTACTCTCTGAATGACAGCCAGTTAGAATAAGAGAGCCAAAGATAATAAGAGGTGCTTTGCTGCATTAACTTTCTGATCACCAGCTGTGCACCTGCAGCAAAAAGAGGTTTGCCCAAAACCTGAACTGGGAGTACATCTTAAATAAGTATGTATTAATCCTTTACTTGCATTTCCTTTGGAAGTCTCCCAAAGTGCTGTCACCACTTGTCACAACCCTGGTCAAACTCCTTCCTCCCCAGCATCATGACACTTGAATGTTCGGTGCAGGCACTGAATTAATGCGATTTTGGCTCTCCTTCATTCTGTGCAGGCTCCTTGATCTTCAACCTCAAGACTTATTTTGGGGGAGTATCCAACCTCATGAGACTCTTTGATTCAGCCTCCCTGTGCTTAAATCTTCTGCATCTCAGACTTTCTGTGAGTTCATTCACCATCCTCGCCAAAAAGCTTCACATATATGTTTCTCTGGGGTACCTAGGAAAAGGTGAGTGTAGAAGCATGACAGAGACATCAAATGAAACAAGCCCACGTCAGGTTCAGAAGAAACAAACAGAGTCAAACTATGGAACTCGTTGCAGTGGTGTGGTCTGGATGCCAAACAGAGCACTGGCATGCCTACTACTAGATAAAGTAAGGAGGCAAAACCAGCCCCCCAATGAATGTTAAAAACAAGCTGAAAATAGGGGTTGACGAAGTGTCTGAGTTGCAGATCACTGGAGATTGGCATAATAAGCATCACAGAATGCTCTGAATCTTTTTCCTGAGCATCCAATATGGTCCTCTGTCAAAGAAGGATGCTGGACTGGATCATTTTTCACTGTAACTCAAAATAGTTGTGTACTTACAGTATAAAAGAACAGGGATCTGCAAAAACAAAACAACAAATCTGCAAGGGATTTTGCAGAGAAGTATCTAAAACTTTTTTTTTTCTGCTTAAAACAATACTGGAAACATAAAGACCTGGAAAATGATAAATACATTTAAGCAAATGGGTGTCTTTGTTTCTTCACAGATACTAAATGTCTTCTCTGTTGCAGAGAGAGAAGGATTTGTTTTGTTTAAGCTTTCCTCTCTCTCCTCAGAATGGTAGTTAAGAAATTCTCTTTTGTTTATACCTCAGTCTTTTGCTAGGATGAAACCTCCCTCTTCAGCTCCAAATCAATATCAGCTTAGTGAAGTCCTCCAGCCACCGGTCAGTTGTCTTTTAATCAACTCATCCCAAAGAACACACATCAAATCAGTGGTGGCCACCCATTTCTCTGACAGTGCTTCCCACTGAATGAATGATCAACAAGACTGCTTTGATATAACGCAGACATAAAGTTAGCTGTAAGCTTAATTCCTCACACTGATACATCTGTGGTTTAAAGGAATAATGTCACCTGAATAAAGGTAGATACTTATAAGATGAAATGTGGCAAATGCTGGATGTACATTATCTGTCCTGACATTTAGAACAGGAAATGAAGGGTAAGTATCAGAAACTGCAACTACCAGGCAAAAATATTGATAAATAACATGTACTCTTTACAGAGGGATTTAGTTTTCTATGCATACTGTTAAACATTTGAGAAGCTTTGTGGTTCATTTTAATTTGTCATGGATATGTACAAACATGTACAGGAAAAATTATAGTGTTTGAAAGTCATACAGGACACACAAGACAAACTTAAAAAGCCCAGTTCTGCACGCATGTGTGCTTACTGAATTTCTTATCCAGATTTTAAAGTACAGCTCTATGTTCCATGTCACACAGATGGCAGTATTTAAAATCACTGCTAACACCTTCAGAAGCTGATAAGCTTGTTTCAGTGCTGTCAGCTAGGTCCCTATACCTTTATCTGGAGTTTTCATATGCTGTGAAGCTCAGTGACTGCTTACCTCACATTCACAGAAATATATCAACAGTTTCTGCAGCTCAACGAAAACAATCTTTCAGGATCAATATATGTCCTGGGGCAAGATTAAGCCAGTGCTTAGTAGTGCACTGAATTAGTCTTTCTTGTGGCCTGCTTTAATCTCTGTTTAAAAATAAAGCTCACATCTATAAGAATATGAAGATTTTTTATAAATGTGAACCAAATGCCAAGACTACAAGCAATTCACAAAGTCTTGTCTAAAGTGTATGGCCTTCTCAATTGACCTCAATGGACCATTTATTCTGAGGTCCAGCTATTCTGGCTATCTCACTGCTGTTTATTCACTAAGCAGCACCAGGGTTCCCTGTTTATGAAGCAGTGATTAAAGGAACATTTGCAGTTCATTCCTGCATCCAGTCTTACTTCTATACGTGCTACTGTTGCCCTAGCTGTGGTGGAATTAGTTTGGCCCTCCAGTCACCGAAGAGAGATTGTGTGGGTGGGAACACTGCTGCCACCTGCTACTGCTGCTGTATCAGAGCTGGGCCTGAAAACTAATGCCTGCTAAAAACTGAAATGAGCTTCCCATTTTTTCATGTGGGAACACAATGAAGCAGAGGTAAATCAGAACTTCCCGCTTTATTACAATGACAAACAATAACAGAAAGAAACCAGAGTACCAAGTAAGGGCAGGGGCAGGTCTTTATTTGGTGTATATTTATGCTGCTTCATTTATTTTGGAAGAATCCATTCACTTCAGTTGAGCATCTGGCCCTTGGAAACATCTTTGAAATTTTGAAGAATAGTTATTCATAAATAAGCAAATTTGCTGCAAGCTCTTTTCATAATTTTTTCTTTTAGTATACATTTCAAGAATGAACAGAGTTTTTAAATGTTATTATGTATTACTTTTTCTTTGTTTGCTTGTTGGTTTGTTCTTCTGCTCGACAGTGTGTTAGTATGACATTTTCGATGCAAGCCAGTTCCTGCCTGTATTTGGAGCTGCTACACCTTGAGCAGGGACAAATTCTAGACTGATTAATGCTGCATGGAGTCCGTGGAACATCTAATTCCTATGGACACCAAAGTGACCGACACTATAATGGGGTCTGAGGGATATCTGTCCTGTCCTGAAAAGCAGCGTTGCCCACACTGTTTTTATTGTGTAATTATTATTTTTTAAATTTGGAGACAATAAAGAGTTTCTCTATATTCTGGCCTAATGTTGTTAAAAGTTAATGCTGCCCACAATGCTTGGTGTGCTTCCTTCCATAAACTGAACAAAGTGGCTGTACTCTTTTGCCAGCCACAGATTTATTGAGGTATGGATTACACATATTAAACACAGTCATCAGGCCACAAAGGTTCCATCACAATCTGCCTACGAGCTAACATCATTAAGAGGCAGACTTCATATATCTTCATGACTGATACGCTGACCTTTCCCACGCCATCGACTAATGAATTGACACACACAGTGCTCTTCAGCATTGGTGTGCATCCCTTTGATTTACAGTACTGAACTATGGAGGGGCCTGTAAGTGCTCAGATGCTGATGAATTCCAGACAGCACTTGCACCTGGCTGAGCAGGACACTTCCCTCCGAGGAGAACAGTGCTTGCATCCCAGAATTGTACGTAATAGACATGGTGGGCCTCACTCTGTGATTTCACCTCTACAATGCCATCAGACTGCTTGCCTTCCTGAGCCAGATCCCCAGCTGCTGTAAATCACTGCACATCGATTTACATCCGTTGTTCTCTGAGCAGTGTGTTTCAGCCTTTTGGTTTGTCTGCTTTAAAGATACACCTGGGAGCCAGCAATGTATGCTTGCTCCCGAGGTTTGTCAGCACCAGGGAAAAGGGCTTCAGAGAAAAACAGTGGATTTCTGCCTACGATGGGTAGGCAGAAATCCTACCAGCTCCGCCAGACTGCAGCTGTGGAGGGAAAGTGGTGGCTGCTGGCCCAACGCTGCCCCTGTGAACGCAGAGGAGGAAGGAGGTTGTGGAGAGAGTGAAGGGAGATTTGGCCCAGAAGCTTTTGTCTGTTGGACTAACTGGCTGGCTACAGGCTTGTGTTTTGTTAGCAGCCTCATATTTAAGTTACCCACAGCACAGACTGCCCAGTTCTAATGACTGACATGAAATACAGACTAATTTCCACCCTTTGGAAGTTACTATCACATAGAACATTCATCTCCCAGTCTACTACTAAATTCATCTGATGAAACAAAAGAGCCATTCCAGGTACTATCCTTTATGTGAACAGGGCAAGCAGGAGCAATTGCTTGAATGTTTCCTGGATGAAAGACTGATCACCTTTTGCATTGGGAGTTTGTGGTGTACTGAGCAAAAAAATAGCCAATAAAAGCATTTTCAAAGTTAAAATAGGAAATCCTTATTTTATGTAGAAAATAAATCAGAATTTTAAGAAGTCTGATAACTGATATACTACTATATCATCCAGATCTTCCCACAAAGAGATATTTTTCAGCTTCTGACACAACATTTTGATGATGACTAAAATATATTACTCTTTGTAGAGTCTTGGTTGGTTTGTTTATTTTAATTTTGAGATGCCTCATATATTTATACAGATTTCATATCAATAAGATGTCATAGATTTACGCCTATTTAACCAGAGGATTTGGAGACACAGGCAAGTTTCTTCCTGCTACTCATGGAAAAACAGCATACGAAAAATGATTTAAAAATCCCTGACTGGACAGTCTATCTAACCTGAGAGAAAGAAAGAGCTCTTTCATTTGACTCACTTGCTAAGATGGTCACCTCGCTTAAAAACTTCTAGCAGACTCGTTACACAACTAATATACTGAGTCACACTTTGCAAATAAGGAATGTGAGGTTTGTCACTGAAAACAGAAAAATGTTCTTCTGGATAGAGAGAGATGTTAACATTAAGGGAAGTCAATTCCATACCCCCTTTAAGTGAAAAGATCCATAATTTCATTGAAAATACAGGAAAACAAAGAAGTTCAAATAGTTTTCCACGCTTTGATTTTGTGGAGAGAGTCAAAGAATAGTTTGGGTTGGAAGGGACCTTTAAAGGTCATCCAGTTCAGATCTAGGTGGTAAATAGAAACTGTTTTTTTGTGTTTGTAGCCGCCAAAATTTGAGACTGGAAAATGAAGAAAAAAAGATCAAATCAAGAATTATGTCACAAAGGAGAGAGTTACACTTCTTGCAATCAAGATTAGATCATTTCTCAAAGCTGCTTGATATGAATGTAAGCTGCTTCTGGACATCTTTAATTCAAGTGACGGCTACTGGCAATGCAAATAAGGTATTTTTATACTATTCTTAATAGCATTACAGGGATAAAAAGTGTCACAGAGTGACAATGTCCTATACAGCACTGCAGCACCAGTTACATAGAGAGTAGAAAAACCTTTCCTTTATATATCTAGTTCCTATTGTCCCTCATTGTGGATAAATTGTACTTATTATGCTGAACTGAGTAGTAGAAATGTTTTAAAAATCTAGGTAAATTGCACCAAATTTCTAACATATACTGACCAATGCTCTTCAGATAATCTTGACAGAGATAATCATGGGAAAAGAGGCTGACTTGGGAATAGAGCTGAATTTCATCGTGTAGAAGCAGCAGCACAGGAGCTATCTGGGAATATATTGTACTGTCTGGAATGAAGAGACGAACCAGTGGGTGTGAGAAGAGGATAAGACCTAGAGATGGGTGCTGGGAGTAAGACGTGCCCTATGCCTGCATCTAGGTGTTACAGGGGACAAACTTCTAGCAGAGTGTGGGGGAGATTAAAGAGCACATGTGCCAAAACAAGCCCACCCACTCACCAAAGGGGCTTCTCCTTGCCAGCGACTGCAACAGGTCTCCTCAGAAGAAGAGCAGCAGGCGAGAGACTTGCAGACACCAGCAGGACCTCATCCCTGAAGGACCAGTCCAAGTGCTCCCTTCCATGGCAGGAGTCCAGTCTCTCATGCAGAGGACATCTACTCAGAGAAAAGGACCAGGGAGCCCTGTGGGAAATAGATCCCTAAAGAGTGGAAGGAGAGAACACAAGTGGATGATTACTGAAATAAGCAGTCTTTACATTTAAATAAATCCCCCCTAAATCTCACTTTTTAAATCTTCTTTGTTAGTGTTATTTCTTGGCCTGTGGGAGTCTTGCTGTCTTGGCTTCCTGAAACTTTCAAGATGCTGTGAAAAAATACATGAACTTTTACTGAGAACCCCTTTGCTGAGTGTTATTAAACTCTCTTGAATTTCCCATCTCCTGCTGTTCATCCTGCCTTAAGAAGTTCAACTCCAAAGAAAAGTTCTGTTCTGTCCCAGTCTGCTTCAGATCTGCAGACTCCTTCACTATTTGTTTCCCTTAAGGCATTGCAGTAAAGAAGAGTGTAGCTAAATTTGTCAGTCTGATGTTCCAGGCTGGAGAGCAAAAAAGTGGATAAACTCAATAATGCCCAAACTGTGCTCAACCTCACTTGCACAATTTCCCCACCTCTTTGGAAGGTGTAGGAATTCTTTCATGGAAAAAAAAAAAAGTTCCATGGGAGTGTGTGGACCGCCAAGGCAGCAAAAGAAAAGAATAGGTCTGAGAAAGCTGTTCTTACCATGAAACACAGGTTGGATTAATTTGCATAAACAAACTTACAGAAAAAGTCTGTTGGTCAATATCCTGTAAACTGAAACACAGTACAAAATTTTAAACTCTCTAAGTTTTCTGTGAAAAATGTGGTGTGTACTGAAAATACCAACACTTTTATTTAAATATAGCAATATCCTACACACAGTGGCCAGTGAAGTAGAGCCAGCCCTTCCCTGTATGTCTCTGTAAACTTTCTACAACTCTTTTTGAATCTCCAGCAACATCAAACATACACTGCTGCTGTGACTCCTGTGATGGGCTTCTTCCTTCTCATTAGCTGCAATTTACAGATGGAAAGAGAATAAACTGCAGGCAAAGTTTGATTTGAGATGACAAGGCTAATTTTGAGAAAAATATCCCTCTACTTCTCCAGTTGTCAGATTTAATCTAAAGCAAGCACAGTGTGCAGATAGTAAACGTAATATCCTCTTAATTATATTAAATTACCTCTCAGGAGCTGCTCTGCCCTCTTGTCACAGGGTGGGAACTAGCTTTTAATGATGAATGTGAACCTCAGTGGGACATTCTATATCATCATTTAGTTCAGCAAATATACCCCAAATCAGTTGTATGTGTGTAATTAGATGCTGAAAAATAATTACCTTGGCCTTACCATTAAAAATTTCTTGCTTTTATCCCCTTGTGATCTATGAACAAATTACTTTATTAGGAAATCATTAGAGCTCAATTTGTCTCTACATACTACAGACATCAATATTCATTTCTCATAATGGAACCACACATTCTTGCCATAAATTCGTACAACTACATAGCCAGATTGGAGCGTCCATTTGGAATCATTACCAACCTTAACAAAAAGACTGGTTTTACACAGTAAGATGTTTTTCTTACGCATCAGCTTCCACCAGAAAACTGAGCAATATGAGCTTTATTGTTAGGCCATTAGCTCAGACAATCTCTGTATTTTTATGCCCTACTGCAGAGGGAGAGATTTTTACGTGACTGATCTCTTTGTGCTACTGCAATATTCAAGTCTGGGTCGGCAGGAGCAAAATAGTCCATCAAATAAATTATGCTCTTTTGAGAACACTACTGTGGTCAACAGCCTGAGAGCATCCCACTCGGCATCGGTGCCAGCTCTTAGCCTGTGCAGGGCAGGAGGCATCCCCAGAAGCCCTACGGACAGACCCTCCACAGCCGACCTGTCTCACGAGAGCTACTGGCCTTTACGCTGCCGTGATAGTGAGCTCAGGGCCCCTTGGAACTTTTATTTGGTACCTATTTCTCTGCAGTTTTCTCTAAGCACTGAGAAAGCAGGCTGCCCCAATGCCCTTGGGGTGGGGATATGGTATAGTTTCAAGTCATATCTAGCAGTTAACCGATTTATTGACGATTAGAATTTACAGAGCAGATGTGAGGAGGAAAGCAGACCATCAGTCAGACCCCAAGTCACCTTCTGTTATAAATTACTTTCATATAGTTAATCTTTCAGCTTTCACACAAGTGCAGGTTCTCACTGAAGTCTGTCCTTGCAGGACTGAGTAAAATGACAAGCTCCAGCTAATTCTCTACAGTGGCGGTTGGACAGTCACTGGCTGTTGAAATGGGCCAATATATAGCAGCTGCCATCTCATAATTTCTCTGAACATCACACATGCTGATACAAGTAATCCTTATACTGGGGCTTCTAAATTTCCATTCAGATGTGTGCAAGCAGTCCTCCATTTTATAAAATGGCATTATTTCTGGATTTGGTGTGCCAGAAACACTTGAAAAAGATATATATAAGAAGACTGTCTATATGCAACAATATATACGAACACTGAATTCATAATCACTTCAGAAAAAAGCAGCTGGTGGATTTTAAAAAATACTGCTTAGAACCTGATAAGGACTGAGAACATTCTTCGCTTACTTATCTTTCTTTTCAACAGGAACATACAAGAATCTGTTTCAAGTTATACAGTTGTCAGTCTAGAATCATGCCTGTCACATTGCCAGTACTCTTGCGGTCACTGTAGTGAAGGTCCATCTGCCATGTCGCCATGTCCCTTGCTCACAAACAACTGGAGTCCCAACTTCTCCTTTCAGAACCCCTTTGACTGTGGTCATGCAATAGGTGTCCAGGCTGTCCAAGCCGCTGAGAAAATGCAGCACAAGTCATGGCACTCAGCTGGAAGCAGATGAAATGCCAGACTCTCTGTAAAGCCCTTGAATGTACTTTATCTGTGGGACTGAAGTTGTTAAAGTAGTGAGTAGACAATAAGCATTTCAGGCCAGTTCCTCACACAAAAGGAACAAAGTGCTAAAGTCATCAGTATAAGCAGTGTAAATCAACTGAATAGGCAGCTGGAAAATGACAGATACCTATATTATGAGGCTTAAAAAGGGAAGATAAAATATAGGTGGATTTTTATCTTTTGGGTTTATAAGGCCGTGTTTGATGGACCATAAGGTCTTGCTAGACTTAATGGGCCAAATTCCTCCCTTGGGTAACTCTATTAGGTTCGATTGTCTTTCATCAGGATCGTTTGAACCAAGAGAATTATGTATGTTACAGCAGTAGTTTGAGGTGCTCCACTTTTAAGAGCTGCCGTGCCTCAGATGGTACGTTAATTCCAAGGCCAGGAAGCATATATTAAAAATTGCAGAAAGCAGCAGAAAGAACAATGTGGTACAGAAACAAGCAGAGAAGTGATGCTCTCAAGCCAGTACAAACTGAACGGCAACAAAAGAGCTCAATTCGTTACTTCCTGAAAATTGCCACTTCCCATTACACTGATTCTTTTATCTTTACCTTTCCTGTCTGACTTCCCTCTCCC
>Ga0065711_1002606_pt1 | contig 32673 bp, 30 predicted proteins | sample Hoacrofraction12_FD_59098 | JGI IMG/M metagenome (GOLD analysis project Ga0065711, IMG submission 59098) | Hoatzin crop microbial communities from Cojedes, Venezuela - Epithelial fraction 12 v2 (version 2) | ecosystem: Host-associated > Birds > Digestive system > Esophagus > Crop | place...
CAGCCCAGGTTGCTCAGAGCCCCATCCAGCCTGGCCTTGAACACTGCCAGGGAGGGGGCAGCCACAGCTTCTCTGGGCAACCTGGGCCAGGGCCTCACCACTCTCATGGGTAAGAATTTCCTCCTAATATCTCACCTAAATCTGCCCTCTTTTAGTTTAGAGCCCTTCCCCCTTGTCCTGTCACTACACACCTTTGTGAAAAGCCCCTCTCCATCCTTCCTGTCGGCCCCTTCAGGTACTGGCAACTGCTCTAAGGTCACCCCTGAGCCTTCTCTTCTCCAGGCTGAACAGCCCCAAGTCCCTCAGCCTGTCCTTGTAGAAGAGGTACTCCTATGTAATGATGCTACAGATATGTATATATATATATACATAAATGATGCCACAGAATTCCCTCTGTTGTAGTAAGGAAAGATTATTTACATTCAGTATTTCAACTGCTGAGGGTGCTGACAGAGAAAGTCATTAATTCAGATCTACCTGCTTCAACAGTGTATCAAAGTCCTGACTACTTGGTGATGCCCTACGTCTTGTATTGACAGTATTAGTTTGTATTTTCCAGTAGTCAGCTAACATTGGTTTCTGATGCAACTTTCTCACTCATGATACGAGCTATTATCCAGCAAGGCAGCCAAAACTGACTTGTTTCCATGATAAATCCCGCCCACATCTGAGATCACAGCTGGAACCGTGATTTTATAGCTACTAAACAGCAGAGTCAGCCAAAATGGTCAGAAGTTCAGCAGCGTGGTCTTTGTTCTCACAGCAGTATCAGTACCAAGCCCTAGGCTTTGCAGTGCTACGGGAGCAGCTCTGGCCAGGCGTCCTGCAGACCCTCCAGAAAAGCCAGCCCTGCCAAGGAGCACAGCTGGTTTAACAGAGCCCCTCCATCACCTTCGCAGGATTAGGGGATAATCCTTCTCCTCAGGGGTCACAGTTCAATTTTCCATCACTGACACATTACTCTCAGTCTAAGACGCCGGATTACCGACTGCTGGCATCACGCAGCCCACGAGACTGGACAAAGCACACATCAGAAATCATAACAACACCCAAAACAAAGCTGTAACCTAAAATGAGGCAGGTTATATCCAGCCATATCACCTTCCTGGCAGTTCAGTTTAACAGCTCCCAAGCTTGCAAAACTTTTATCCCACTGGTAGGATTGGCTGCGGCCATTTCATTTGACCTCGAAAGGCTGAAGAAATAAATCCCATCCAGTTCACTGCAAATCCACACATGTGGAAAGAGCAGTCCTCATCAGACCACAACAGGTTTCATCACAGGACATCAGAAATCTAGATTCCTACCCAATGCCAAAAAACACTTTCCAATTTTCCTCTCTGCAGGTGGTCTGTCATCGTGGCTAACTCCATCTACGTGTCCCACACAGCCACGTCGCTGAATTTGGCATCCCGACTAACAACAAGTAACATAAAGGCACCCGCGGTATTTTTTGGAGCAGCTCTATGATGTATTTTACTTACAGCCACCTTACAGATGGCTGTGCTGCAGTGACACCCCGCGGCATCTCTCCAGACGGGCACACACGTGTCCTTGCCCTGACCACACACAAAGCTGCTTCTGCAGCAACCCCTCATGGTCTCCCCTACCCCACTGAGGGAGCACCTAAGCTTCAGTATGGAAAATGTTAACCCCCATACAGGGAGCAGGCAGCGAGGGAGCTACCTCCCCTTCATGATACATAAGAACAAGGAGAAACTGTGTCTTTGGCCAGGCATCTGCTTTCTCCAATCCTTTTTAAATTATAATAGAAATGTCAGCTTGTGTCTATTACTAAATGCAAGGAAAGAAAAAGGCTTCTGCCACATACTTGACTGATAATAGACCGCAGGCTGCTAGCGATGGTGACTCACTGCCTTGAAATGATTGTCTATGAAAGTCAAATGCAGGCATTACACTCTGGCCCTGAGCATGAAACTGGCTCATCTTCCTTCCCACTAAAGTACTCAGGCCCAGCTGAATACAGGATTTTCTTAGGCACCCCATCTTTTCCCCAAAACCCAGTACCCTCAGCTAAGAGGTGCTTTGGACGGTGCCTTGCACGGTGCTGACACATTGAACAGCAGCGAGGAATGCAGAGGACAGACTGCATCAGATACCTTGGAGGTGGGATACAGGAAAGATGTCCCCTTCTGAGAGCAGGTACCAAAACTCCTGGCAGTTGTGACCAAAATCAACCACTTCCAGCATGCTGTGGAGGATCCTCTTCTGTCTTCTTATTCAAGATAGTATCTAAAGAGCAGTGCCCAAGTTTTCTAAAACACCTCGGTGCTTGGGATGCCTTTTCCATCTCCCTCTTTCCCTTTCTCCCCCTCTCTCACACATATGTGCACACATGTTTTGAGTTCAAAACCCCATGCCAAGACAAACTCTAAGACACTAAGATGTCCCCAGGGGCTGAATGCTATAAATCCATCCCCTGAAGGGAGGCAGCTCTTCTCCCAGACTTTCATTCCCTGGACAAGCAGTGCAGGCAGTGCCTGTCCCCCTTCCCGATTGCCACGGGTCTCCCGGTGTGATAGGAGCTCCCGTGGCCAGAGTGGGCACCCTGGGACAGGTCCTGCCTCATTGGGAATAGCCCGGAGCTACTCCATAAAGGGAGATCAACCCTGCTTTGAAAAGGTGAGACCACAAAGGCAACAACAGCTACAGCCAAGCCACATGGCAGTGGTTATTTCTTTTAAACTCTAGCCTTTGTTCTAAATTGATTTTTGCTTCTGCCCAGGAAGTGCCAGACCTCCTCCTCACCTCTGGCAAGGGCCAGCTCTAACCTCTACCATTATAATAGACACAGTGTGGACAGGTGAGAGACAGTACCCAACAACACTCGTTTCCTAACGCTGCTTTTGAAGTGCCACACACACAAGGGCAGCCCACACTCAAACTCCTATCAGAGTCACCTATCAGGTACAAGGGTGAGACAGAAACAGGCCTGCTTAGCACCACTCTTATGGATTTTATACATCTCCATATTTTCAGGAAGACCTCCACCCCTTTTCTTTCCGAGGCACAAACAAACCAGGAGCACCTTTCCGTACAAACACAAGACCCACTCTAAGTAAGTTCCTTGCCACTCATAAACACAGAAGACAAAAACTCGGGTAAGATTTCCTCCAGCAGTGCCCATGAATAAAACCCGACAGCGGTACTTTACCCAGTTATTCAAGCAGCTCCTATCCACTCCTTCAGCAGGCAAAGAGCTCCAGAAGCTTCACTCCAACCCAAGCACCTCGACCTCCTCTCGCTAGCTGAAAGCAGCCCTGCAGCTCCTCTCTCTTCATATCCCCCTCCCGCTAACAAGCACCACCTGAAGGACCCTCCTGCTACACAACGAAGCAGCAACTGCAGCAATCACACCTGCTCTCCCACCTCAGTCTGTGGGTCCGAATATTCTCTTGTTTTTACTTTAGGCTGCTGCATATATAATGCACCCCCAAATCTTTTCAGCCAACTTTTACAATACTTGGAGTTTATCATATACCTCTCATCGCTTGAATCAAGTGATTAAAAAAATAAAGTTAGATGCTCCCAGCACCCACAGTTGCAAAGTCTGAAAATAAGAGCCATTTTGACTAAAAGTTCAGAATTTAAATACATAAAAGATGGCCAGAAAGTCCAGAGCACTATAAATTTGATTATTTTACTACTATCCCGTGATCTCATTTTATTTTACTTTAAAGGCTCAAATCCTGTAGTTTATTTTTTTAATGGATGCAGGCCTCAGCAACTGATGATGGAACAGGCATTTTGTGCAGCAAATCTCGGGTGTGACTGGCCAGCCCCCGACACAGTAAGTGTACCCCAGGTGCTTGTAAAGGGACTTGCTGACACCAGGCTGCTCCCCCCTGCAGAGAGCAGCTTGGACAAGCAGGAGACCTCAAACAATTCGGGCGTTGGTCCCATCAAGCTACCGTATGTCAGAAGCAATACACCATTTAATTTTGTCTCCATGCCACAAGTTCACTCTGACATTTTTTAACTCCCCGTTAAAATCCCGCTCTTTACCTTCAACAACGGTTCCCACCATTTGTTGTTGAACCCCCAAGTCCCTCATTCTCCTGCATAAGGAAACATTCAGAGTATCAAATATGTATGCAGCTAGAATGAAATTGAACCTGCACGAGAACTGAACCTCGACAACTGGGACTCTTTTTGGAAGGTCACGTGAGCTTGTACGTGGGTCAAAGCACGGTATGGGAAATGCTTCAGATATTTGCATTAAAAAATACAGTTCAAAAGAAGCACCAATTCTGGGTGTCTGCTTTTGAAATTTTACCTTAAAGGGCACTTGCAGATGACTCCAAAGTGAGCTCAGCTCTTCAGCAAACGTTTCTCCCTTGGTTGTCATTGGGTCAGACAACAAATCACACCACTCCGATTCAGAGAAACCCCAAATGGACTTAGTGGGTGGCCTCAGTGAATTTTCTGGCTGGTTTATACTTGCCCCAGGGCCTAGCCCTTTCTCCAGAACAGCTTTCGGACCAGCGCTCTGTTCTTCTGCTTCTCTCTCCCAGTTTCTCCTCTGCTGCAAAGACAATGTTTCTTGTTCTTTCAGGTCTTTCCTTGGAGTTATTTCCAGTTCTCCAGAGAATATTTTGCAGACTGACCCAGATTCCTCAGCACTCTTTTGACACGGCACCTCTTCCTCAGGAAGATTTTTTTTTTCGTCTCTTTCCCATTGCACAAGGACTTTCTCCTTAAAGCTCCCTTGCTTTCCAACACACTCTTCCAGAGATCTCTCCAGGGCTTTCTGAGCCTTCTCCTATTCCTCCCGGGCTTTCTTCTGAGCTTTCTCTTGCTCACATAGGACCTCTTTTTGAGCTCTCCTGATTTCTTCTAGGGCCTTTATTTTGCTTTCTCCAGTTCTTCTAAGATATCATTTGCTTTGTTTTGTTCATTCTTAGCCGTCTGCTGCTCCTCTCAGGCTTGTTGCTGTGTCTTTGCAAGTTGTTTCAGGATATCCTGTGCTCGCTCTCATTGTCTTACAGCCCTTATTTGAGCTCTCTCCAGCTTCTCCACAGCTTTTCTTTGCGATGACAGCTGAAGTTCCTCTAGAGCTTTCTGAGCTCTCTTCTGTTCTTCTAACGCAGCCCTCAGCTCTTTCTTGCTCTTGAAGGGCCTTTCTATGAGCTTTCTCCAGTTCCTCCAGAGCATTTTTCTGAGCTCTTGCTAGATTCTCTAGCGCTTTTTCAACTCCCTCTTATTCTTCCAGGGGTTTCTGCTGAGCTCTCTCACCTTCTTCCTTGGCTTTCTTCTAGTTATTTTATCAGTCCCACCAAAGCCTGCTGTTGAGCTTTCTCCAACAACTCCATCTGCAAACCAGTCAACTGTTGCTCAAGTTCCAGGTAGGAAATGTTACAGGCAGCCTCTTTTAAATGCCCCAAAAGCTGAAGGGCTCCTCCTTGGAATTTATAGGCCTGTGCTGAACTGGGATGGAGTTTAATAGCTCTGTCACAGTCACTGAGGGCCATAGCTGGCTCTTGCAGCTGCAAGCAGACACTGGCTTTGTTAACGTGTGAGCAGGCAAGGTGTGGATTCGGCTTGATGACACTGGACAGCTTATCAACTGCTTTCTGATTTTCACTTTTACCTAGAAAATCAAAGGCCTCTATTGCTTTTTCAATAATTTGCTTCATCATGTCATCTGATAGCCCTAAATTTTGTCCCTGGGTTTGTTTTTTTTGTGTGTGTGTGGATGATCTGTTTGTGGATCAGTTGTCTTCTCTTTATCATTTTCCAAACCACGCTTGCCCTCATCTTCTGGAAACTTCCCTACTGGTGTAACTAGTTCCTTTGCATCTGTGTTGCTTGAAGCAGATGGTAAGTAATTTTCAGCACTTTCTACCGCCTTCCAGAGAAAGTGATGATCCTTAGAATTTAGAAAAGATGGGTCTAATTTCGCCAGTATCTTACTTGAAGGCATGGTGCTCAGATCCCAAAAGGATGATCTTACACAGCATTTGTTGTTACTGAAAGCAGAGGAAGAAATATAAGATGAAAAACCATTTACCTGAGAGCTCTGACTATTAAGTTAATGCCAAGTATACAGGGTAAGCTTCCCTGTTCTTCCTCCTTCCATTGTCTTGCTGCTGGACACAATTAAGGGGTTAAGGCCAGCTGCAGGGTCCCAATGACTTCAAGAACTAGAACAGAATTTGTCACTTCATGTACCACGTCATCACTGGAGTCCTGAGATAGCTTCTTAAAATCATATCACACAGGCAAGGGTCCCTGCAATCTTTCTTCTTCTGCAGTTTATTGCACACCTTACGCATCACAGGCATACGTGTGCGCATAAGCGTGTGCGCATGCCTGTTACAAAGAGCAGACACGGGTCTGCAGAGTCTATTTATTTGTTTTCACACTTAAAGAAAAAACATCTTTTATGAGTTATGACCAAAATGAAGGCAAAAAAGGCTGGATAAGAATTTTGTGTTTAGACATGCTTTGGTCAAGTATTTTCCCTTACAAATGAAAAATCGAAACTAAACAGCTTGTCCTGACAACAACACACGCCTCTGGGGAATACGCAGACCAAAAATACAGTGCAGCACAGTTGCATGGGTATCCTTTGTTACGACATTTTCCAAAATTTTGTAAAACTAACTTTTTTCTAAAGTTTATACATTTGCTTCTCAGCAACATCTTTATAGCTCCAAAGGTCACTGGAGCGACAATTTAGCTGCATCTAGAAGAGCCAAGAAATCTTCTTGACACAGAGGAAAATCTTAGACTTAGTGAAAAGCTGAGTCCTCGAACATCCTTCCCTAACTTTCATACTAATTTGGGGTTGATGAGACTCCTTTTCAATTAGAGCCCCTGGCCAGAGTTTGTTCTTAGAGTGGATTTGGCTCTCAGGAACCCAAGAGGTTCTGTCAGGCTGGGCTGGGACTGTATGGTGCTAAAGGTAGGAAACTGTTCTGCTGTCCTATTGTTCAGAAAGGTTTTTAATGCTTCTTTTCAGATAACAAGGTTGGGTTTTATTTTTCCATTGTTCATAAAAACCACCTGTTTACTCCTATTGATTTCTGTAGCTTACTATCCTGTCCATGCTACGAACACCCAGGTATCAGTCATTGTTTCTTTCCTTTCACCCTTGCTTCTGATCTTCTTGGTGTGCTTCTTCCCTTTTCTGAAACACCAAGTTCTGGAATTCTATTTCTTAACCCACATTTTTCGCCACACACCACTGCCTTGTATATTATGCCCATATACCTTACGGACTGGAAAAAAACACGTGGACTTGAGGTTACATTGCTTTTGTGTATTTCATTCCTTGAACTACCCTTTCTAATTTTGCTAACAAGTCAATTTAGAATTACATGTGCACAATCTTTGCAATATATTGATCAGTGTGTGGACAGCACAAAACAGCAAACCCAGAGTAAAAATGAACAGTCCAGATAGGCTCGAGAATTAACACCCACGCAACAGAAATGGGGTTAACCCGCCACATTTGCAGAACCCAGACGAAATACAGTTAACCTAACTACACTAAATCTCCTGTTTCGAACATCTCTGGCTGAAAACAGCAGCCTGCGGCTGTGGCTGTTTTGAGGACAACAATGCCATCTAGTGAGAGAAAAGGCTCCATGTCCCATTTACATTCTCTTACAGGTCCAAGACAGAACATTTTAGATTTATCTATTGAAATGGTTGCATGAAAAGAGAGACAAAGGAGATAAAATGTCTTCTCAGAAGGCTATTTTTTTTAGAAGGCAAGATGTTAAGAGATTTTTCAGTAACACTTGAATATTCATTTATATGGGAAGATTTTATTACCTCTTCTGGACTTGCCTATTCTACATATATATTAAAAAACAATGTAAGTATTTTTTTTCTTATGGAATATTTTTCAATAAACTCTAAAATTTTCACTGGTTTGCCTTAAAAAGCTATATGACAACTGATTACAATGACGATTGATCAGATAAAAATATGTTTCTGTGGTTTCATTGACTCCAAGAAAGGCTGGCGGACACTCTGACTGCCTGTTAAGTACACTTTTTTAATCCATATGTTACAGTGATGCACTAAGAAATCCAAGAAAATGTGAAATACGCATTTATGTTACAGCCAAATATTCCTGGGCTAACACATCCAAAGAAATCTTCAGACCAACGTTGAAAGTCCCCAACTCCAACACAGACAAAAATGTCCAGGCAAAAGAAGAGAATGTATCTGCAAGCAGAACGAAAGTAGAGGTGCCTTAATTATCTGTAGAGGAAAGACCTCAAGTCAGTCAGAGGCTTCTCTCACAGACAACCCCTTTGCACCGCTGCATCTCACAGCACAAGAAGCACCAGCCAGTGCAGGGAGGAGAAGAGTTGGCACCTCGCGAACACATCAGGCCAGTCGTTTCAGCACAGGTATGTTCCTTTTCTTCTTGCGCTTTTCAGACCCGATCTACTCCAAATGCTCACATTGGTGAGCTTATGCTTACATTCGACTAAAAATATTCAGAATTACAGTAAGTGGGATACTCGCAGAGGAAGGATACAAACACGAGTGGTGAAGATGTGCTGATCCCAGCGGTGGAGAAACGGGGCTCGAGGCTCACCTCCCTCGTCAGCTCTGCAGAAACCCGCACGCATCTCTCCTGGTAACATGGCCGGGATAACAACAGCGATACGGCAGGAACGTGAACATAAACCGTGGCGGGGAATAAAATGCCTGCAAGTGTTCTGGGAGAAAAATGGTAACGCTAAGAGCAAGTTAGCAGTGCCAAAACTTGCCTAAGACTGTCACTGGGGGGATTAAAAAGTAACCAGGAGACTTCTGAAAAGAAGCGTCAGCTTGAAAAGCAGCGTAAAAGCAGCCTGGCCACTTGGCAGCTGTGAGAAGTGGGGTCGGAGCAGAGGTCAGAAGGTTTGGCACAGCCAGAAGCTGTCCGGCGTGGGCCCTGCCGCCTCCGCGAGCTGCCCCCCCCGGCGCCGTGAGCACCCCACGCCCTGTACCCCCACCGTCGGAGTGCGTGTAACTGCCGGTATGTGCTCATGTATGTGTTCGGGATGCGGGGCAGAAACGTGCTGAGAAATCCGTAGGCGTTTATTAACATCTTGTGTCTGGTATTGGGGTTTATCTATTGCATTGCTTATGCTGATCCCAAAAGCTTAGTTCACTGATTGGCAGTTACTTGTAAACAAATCAATGAGCCCCTTTACCCCGCTCTGAGCCACCTGAACTGACCAGTTTTTCCCTGGGATAGCAATATCCTGCATGGTAGACCTGTGAAGCTCATCTGGGCACCTGACCCTTCCCACGCAAGGGCCGACACCTCCTCTCAGAGTATGAAGGGCTCTGGGTGTTCGCACACCTTCAGGTGTGTTATTGCAGCACCCACACCCCATGATATTTAATTCCACGAAAGCATGCTTGAAATAAACTTCTGGCAAATACATATATATTTATCACTCTAGATTTGCTCTTTTAGCTTGACAAACTGTAAGAGGGATCTGCCGGCAGAATTATGACTTCACAATTCACAGCTGTTATTTACGCTCTATAAAATGTCACCAACATCTGCTACTGCAGCTAAATGCGGTACTGCATTGCGATTTTAAGCTCAGATGTAAACAAACAAAAACTGTTTCCAAACAATGGCATAAAAGGCAATAAAGCTGAAATAACCTTCAGTATTTTAAAATCTAAAAGGGTATCACTCCATTGAACTTTTACAGGATGAGATGCATAGGAGAACAGAAAACTTCAGATTTCCAAATGTAATTCTTACATGTCTGTCTGAAGAAATTCAAGATTTTCAAGTGGGTCTTTTTTGTATTTTTCATCTGCTTCTATGCCATGTTGGCATTCCTGGTCCTCACATTTAATGTTCACAGAAAGATGGGTGCCCCTTCGCATAGGGCCTCAGGATCTGTCACCTCTGCGCACTTCAGAACTGCCACAGGGATGGTGACAATCACATCCAGAAAGGGATGTCCTGGGACACTGCAGGCACCTCCTGTGCAGGCTCACGTCGTGTAGCACTCAAGCTAGCAGCCACCCTGACCTGGCTGGCAAGAGGAACATACGCACTTGCCTTGGGGCAGCTAAATGATTCCAGCTATTCTTTCCGGCATCTGGAAATAGCTTTGACCAGTGAAAAATCATCAGTTCTTGCAATGCAAACACCTAAAATATAGAAACATCTTGTAAAACACTTTGAGAAATGTAATCATTGCCATAAGAGATGCGAACCCAAATGTGCACTTCCGAATAAACAGTTCGATTCCTACAGTCTTCAATGGATCTCCCCTCCCCATCTTTTTTCCTTCAGTACTAAGCAGTAACTCCTCCAACATGGCTCACCTAGAGCAAAAGGACTTGTCCTGGTCTCCTAAAATCCAGTAACATGTTCACTTCTTGGGCTTTTCTGAAAGGTTACCCTGGAAAAACAACCAGAAAGGGACACTGGAGAAAGCACTGGAAGGCCAAAGGCTGGATGGTCAAACCTTGGGCCACTATGTCCATTCGTTGGGGCATGCTAACAGTCAATCTCCTAGAAGGAAACTTTACTGGGATGGGCAATGATAAGAACCTTTTTCCAAACATGCAGCTCTACCCACGTACCCCAAAGGCACAAGCTGGTGCCAGAGAAGCCAGGGTCCAGAGGTCCGTAGCCATCAGAATAGCCCTGTTCTCCCTGGAGTGAACATTGAGTTGTGCAGGATGGAGATGGTGCCAAATGTCATCAAGATCTTGCTAGTGCTAAACAAGATCAATGAGCAGGTTTTCTCCACCTCTGGCAGATGGGAAAACTCCGAAGCGGAGGGTAGCCAGGGAGCTTTTCACAGACTAGGAATGCTAGTTATCTTTCTACTCTGAAACAGACCCCTCTTCCACCAATACTTGGAGATGTCAAAAGACTGCAACTACAAAACTTCCCCAGCACTGCAGTTTTTGTTTGGCACAGGCAACCTACCAGCAGAATCAAGGAAGTCACCGTTGCCAGATGACCTTTAAAAAGTAATGTCTTGTAAACTCTAAATTTTCAGAGAAAAATCCGGAGAGAAAGACAGCTCCAGATTGCTTACCACCCTCAGGACCCATTAGGAGAAGCACAACTTGAAAGTGCCCAGGAGCTGATAAATTTACCTCCAGGTAGCCTATGTGTTCACAGACCTTGGAGCTGTCTGAGCTTGCCTGTCCCCTCTGCAGGCTCTAGCTCCCGAGGCTGGCTGGGACAGTGCCGTACCAAACATCTCCCACTGCAGACAGCCAGCAGAAGCTGGATTTTGTCAACTGGCACTAGCTGTGGCTAGCAGGGTAGCATCTGTAAGTGAGGTTTGGGATTAAGGAATGGAATAAAATATCTTCTACTCCGTGGACTGCTCCCAGGACTTGAGGGGGATGTTTGATGAGAGTGACAACATTTCCAGCAGCTCCAAGAAAGCTCAGGAGTCTAAGGATGGACAGGTAAAGATTATCCTGCAAAACAACTTGCAGAGGTAATTAAGAGCCAGAGAAGACGGAAGAACCTCTGCATTCAGTGCTGCCTTCAAAGGTCAGCAGGGAGTTTGAAACCAATGCAGACAATACTAGAAATGATTTAACAATAGCTAGCTGATACGCAAAGTCTACAGATGCACAACGCAGCACTTGAGGACTGCTAGAAAGGCAGGCCAAAGACAGAAGACTGACCCAAGACCCAACGCCTAGGAATGCCCTCCCTCCTTTTTAGCTGCAGGGTGGGTGGGTGGGTCTGGGTCGGTGGGTGCACATTTCAGACCCAAAGGACTGACCTCGGTAGTACGGACAACAGAAGATCACCTGCCTTCAGTGCTTGTACACAGATACCCCTACAGTGCAACCGCACATTTAGACAAAGCACTTGGAGCAGAATTCAGAATGTTTTCAAACGACATCATGGAGACTCACCTCACAGAAAAGGCAAGAGTTACGTACAAAACCTGTTACAGTCCAAAAGGAAGCCCAGCCCAGCTCATACTACAATTTATCAGTGGTTGCTTCTTACCAGTTGTAAGACTGGAACAAACTGGTGTTCGCTATTTATTTCCAGAGTAGATCGCTACCCACACGAAATCCGCAAGTGACTCCAGATGCGGTTCCTTACCCCTCCCGTAAGAGAGGACTAAGGCTGCTGTAGGAGATCCCATATTACTCAAGTCCTCTCCAGCCCTCAGGACCTATCCAAGTCTTGTTCATCTAGAAAAGCTTCACAGAAATTATTTATTTGATAATTGATATACACTGGCCCCCCTCTCAGGCTGCAACCCCCGAGAAGTGAGGCATTCACTGCTCTAGGGTAGAACAGAAAAACACAATTTGGACATTTTCTGTTTACCATATTTTGCAAATATTTTTAAAATCGGAAGTCTTCTTAGCACTGCCTCTCTCAATCCATGACAAGCTACAGACTGCCAGGAAGATTAGAATTAAAAGGCTGTTCCTGCAATAAAGACTCTAATTTATGTAACTGAAGCTGTGTATTTTAAAGGCCGAGGGCATCAATAATGCTGAACTGATGATCACAAAGATTTGTCAGCCCTTAAAAGCCTTAAATCTATACAGCAGACAGAAGCCATAGATTTCCCAGCATTTAATAACATTTTAATAGCTCAGTGATTAACTTACAGTTAATTACATCATGTTCAGTGGCCAAAATGTTTGTCAGGTTCATGTCCATGAAGGATTTGTAGGAACCTGAACACCGGTCTATCTACACCGCAGCCCCAAAGGAATAATGAGAACCTCTGCAATCGTACAGACCAGCCACCGCAGATACCAAAGTCAAAGCTGGGATACTACCCAGCAGGCACCTCCACCCTGCACCCAAGGTAGACCAGGCTCCTGCAGATCCCCCGCTTCCTTCAGCTGAGCTATCTAACTACCCGGTGAGATGGTTTGATACAGACAAATTGCATTGCTGTACCCTGAGCGAAGGGATGTTTTGCTTTGCCATTTAAATGCCAAATGAGCTTCACACAGAAGTACAGCAAGAAGAACCAGTAGGAGAAAATGAAACAAAAAGACTTTCTGTGCTTTGACAGCGTAACCAGTCCTTCACTGCTTTACCTTGCATTTTCCCTGGCTTCTCAGCTCGTCATTTCCTTCAGCTCACCTTACATCATGGTGCTACACAAAATGTCATTTTTTCTACTTACATTACATACAATACCTGAATGTTCCCAGGCCCCATCGCTGTAGGGAAACAGGAACACTTCCTTACCTCGCTCCTGCAGGTAGGGTGTACTAAACAAGGGTTTTTTCTAGGGACCTGACTTCTACTCAGAATCTAACTAAGGGTAGTGAAAGGCAGGCTGTTCTTCTGTAGTGAAAATCAGGCTTAGTGGTGAATGGGGACTAAGCAGGCTAACGGAACCGTTGCAGAAAGGACGCCTGTAAGTGAGTTGGGACTGAACACTTATGAGCATGGTGTGTTTGTGCTTGGCTTGGGTGAAAATGTGCAGAGACTATGTACAGCCTCCTTAGCCAAGGAGAACCTCTCAGGCAACGTTTTTCAGCGACACTGTTCTATTACACGCGGATTATTCTTTTACAGCACTAGGTACTTACACGTGTATTTTTAGCAAGAAGAGTGAAATATTAAATTCAACAAGTAATTCCAAAGACGAGGACAATAATGCCTTGTGGTATCAGTTTCACAGCTTGACTCCACGTTAGGTTCTAATCAGGATTACAGCCCTCACAGGCCCAGCGCACTTATCTTTACTCCAGTCGCATAAACCCAGAATAACAAAAATTAAAGATTTATACTTATGAAATACATATGAGATCAAGTTCTCTCTTGCAGTTAATAAGGAAAGGTGCTGCTGACTACACTTGAAAACTGTAATATTATAAATGCCAGTACCAACCAGCTGCCAGGTGCTTTAAAAATGGATTTTATAAAGGTATGCCAGATTTCATTCAGATTATGCGCCATGAATTTGCTAGAAGCGAGATACGCAATCCACTTAATAGCATTATCAGGATAGCAGTGTGTCCACACATTAAGACAGATGCAAGGTTTGAAGTGCAATTTGCAGATAATGATTTGGGCAAGATTATTTCATACTCGACTAATTTAGCTAACAATTTCAAAAAGGTGCTAATTAAAAAATGCCTGGGGCTGTCACTTGCTGCCAAAATGGCAGAGATGATGCCAATGAAATGTTTCCATCTAATTATTAAAGAAAGCCTTTGGACTAGTCCAGGAGTAGGAGAACAGACACAAACCTACCGTAGAGTTAGCAAAACTCACTTTTGAAACTTCCTAAATCTGACTACTCCAACATTTTGGATGGTTTTACAACACTCACTCCATGATTAAGAGGAAGTGACATCTGGGTAATGAAGGCATCGGAAAGTGCTAGATCATCAGGTATTTATTTCTTAAACCAACACCACCTTGCAGGCTTCTGTTCTTTTCTCCAGTGATGCAAGTAATTGATTTTTATCCTGCTGGGAAAGGGAGTGAGAGAAGTGAGATTTACAAATATTTCATTGCCTGCTTCAATTGCAGCCGCTACTGACGGGACTAAGGAACTACCAGAAATTTTGTGTGGAAAAACTGCTGGATACACTTGTACCAGCTGAGCAGAAGATTCCCCGAATTCTTTGCAGCAATAAAGACTTGGACCATGACTGGTGAGATAAAGAAGCAGAGTAATCCACCACCAACAAGCCAGAAGGGTCTACAGCTTCTCCGTGCTGTGAAAAGCAGCTTCTCCCTCCCTCAGTGTTCCTGCTTGCACGCGAGCAGCAGCATACACTCAACTAGTGACCAAGCAAAACTGCTTCCCTAATGACCAACATTTTCAGGTCGTTCTCAAGACACCTTTAAAGGACCTACAGTTCAGAGACACTCCACCTCTGCTCGCTGAACAGTAGGTCCCATCAAGGTTCCTCAGACTGAGCACCCAGAAACTGGAATAGTTAAAAATCCCAGAACCATTCAAATTTCTTTTTAGGTAACACATGGAGTGAACATTTGTGAAGGCAGAAAAGAGGAAATGGGAGTATTTAAAAACATCTTCAGAAGAGTAGGGAAAAGATACATTAAAAAAAGAAACTTTGCAATTCTAGTTTTCTGAAGTTCAAGAGTGATCCCCATTCCTGTAAAACCTTCCAAAACTGATTTTCAGTTCTGACATACCCAAACTCCTCTGGATTTTTTTATGCCTAAGTTTTACATATTTAGAGTATGCCTCCAAGGCACCCTTTGTGAAAGCACATGCTGCTAGCGTGCCTGAAGCACACAGCTCTCGCGCAAATCAGTGACACGTCTGCTTTGGCACAGGCACTTGGCAAAATTCAGGAGACCTCAACAGTATTACGAAATGTGAACCCATAAAAGCTAATCTGAGCCAAAGGCAAATGTCCCACTTCATCTGAAGGCAGGAACAAAGACAGGCAGCCAACCAACTTTATATAGACCTGCAGGAAAACAGATGTTAAAGAACCCTAGGGGCAAGTAAGTCATTGCTCTTTTCAGCGGTAAGAAGGTTTTTTTTCTGTCTGTCCACCTCTATCCTTTCAGCCGCTCACTCTGCCCTACCCATCAGATGCTTCCCACTCTCATAATGCAGTGGTCCTCAACTTCTTTTATATTTTTACAGTTTTACAACAGGCAAAAGCTGAAGAAACACTTTTTACCTCCAGAGGAAGGAATGGCATTTTGGCCCACGCTCCTGCCCAGCTGGGATTTTGGACCTGTAATGAAATAGCTTTTATACCAAAACACATATCGTGACAGCAGGACTGGGGTTCAGCTCAGCTGACCTCATCACCGGGATGGAACAGACACCCTGAGCAGTTACTCCTGAGCCACAAACTGAGTAGAAGGTGTATTGAAGCATCACAGAGAGAAAATACAGTTATAGTTTACTACACGTATAGAATACCAAAAAGGGGCATGGGGCATGCCTCACAAACTGAAATAAGTGCAGGTTTGCCAAAACAAAGTAAAACAAGATCTCATAATGAAAATGGGACGTTATTTAATGTTTTGACGCTATAGCCATGCAACGATGAACTGCTTGTTCATGGTTACTGAACACATTTGGTGCTCTGTCACCTTGGCTTGAAGCAGACAGAGGCCATGTCCAATATACTTGAAAAGACGCATTGCTTGCACTTTTTGTTGCCACTTCTGTACGCACTACATGACTGAGTCTTATCTATAATACATGCAACCATTGCATATTTTTGAAATCCATTTTTTAATGTCAGGATACACACAAAGCACCTGAAAAATTCTTCTGATGACCTAAAATACTCTTCTGCTACAAAAAGAAATCTATCACTTCATTTGTAATCAAACTTTGTCCTCAGGAAAGAAAAAAATCACCTTAAGGTTAAGAATATTTCCAATTTCAATTTGCCTTTTTTTTTTTTTTTTTAATCTGAGGTTGTAATTAGTATTTACTGACATAGAAGTGGTGTTATTATAAAGAACTGAGTAATTTGTTTCTTATCATACACAAAGATCTTCAGGTGGAAACTGCAAAGGTGGGGACAAGGCCTGTATCATCAGTTGCATTTACCAGAGCAAGATTTGGAGGAAGCATTCTTTGGCCCGTTGTTTATCAAAGTCACTTTTCTTGTTGCTTCATTTTTGTCGGATGAGCCCAGAAACAACGGGAGAATGATATTAACTGGCACAAAAAACCAAACTGAGAACTTAAAAAGTGGCGCACCTCAAAGAAAGAATTGAGAAGTGGCTAAAAATAAGAGAAATCACAGCCATCAGTGGCAGCTGCACTAAACCAAAACACACTATTAGAAGCACCGCATCAGAGAAATTAGTATTTGATTTTTATTTACCTCTCAGACCTACGCAGCCAATGGACACACACCTATTCCTCTGTTAACTTCCCTGTATTGCTTTTGCTATCTAGAAACCTTGTCTTCAGATCTTTTGGTCTGAAATACCATTTAGTGATGCCATTTTAGTATACTGCCCTTGTTTCTCTCACATTATGTCTGTCATTATACAGACACAAATCTTCCAAGTGCTCTCACTCTTCAGGTCTTTCAAATTAAATTGAGCACGGACTTTGTTTAAAAGGTCATCTTTAAAATTATACACAATAAATTTAACACTGGTAAAAATCTATTTTAATCGCACTCCTCCCTCATCCCCACATTTCTTCTCCATTGAATATTAAGCAGCACAAATCAAAGGACAGCACTTGTTGACTGCTTCAGGCTAGCAACATTCCCTTTCATAACCACGGCATTAAAGCCTGATCTAGAGGCATTTCTATAATTAATGAGGCTAACGCAAAGGCACGGACCACAAACACTTCATCATTTCCTTCTGAACCCCGAATCCAAGCTATCATTTCCTTCCTAACATTAATTCCTCATTTATGTTCTTCCCCTGCATCTGTACAGCTACTGAAGAGGGAAATCATCTTTCTTCCCATCGTAAATCATGCAGATGTGCTTATCAAGTCCAAACAGAGACTCGGGATCGTTTAGGAGAATGAAAAGCTAAAAACCATTTTTAAATGTCAGAAGCACATAGATATTCCAAAGGTTTCTCAGCTATAAATTAATCAAACATATTTACGATAATGTAAAATTAAGAAATAAAAGGTCCCATATATCTTATCCATTTCTACAGACTGAATTTTATAGTCATTCAGTCATCCAACAACACCGATCGTCAAGCGATGGATCATTAGCATGACTTCAATGGGGCTACTCTGCTGCTGCCACTGAACATCTGAGGAGGAAGCACCTACCTGCAGCACTGCTCAACAGGCTGCTCTGTCCAAGAAAGTCCCCCAACACCCTTCCCACACCATCACCTTGCTTTCTCCTCTTTCTCTTCCTTCTCCGCACTCTTCCCTTGTCTGGGCTGAAAAATCTCGTGCTGCTGTGTGGTCGTTGTTCCCTGCTACGTCTGTTTTCTGCCCCAGAGCACATCTAGATGCCCGCTCTCCCCGACGACCTGTGTTCCTTGCGTATGTAAGTCCACAAGCTGCCACCTTCCCGGTTTTATTATTTGCCTTTGCTGCCTCTCAGGATAACCATTATCCCCTCAAATTCAGAAGGCAAGTCAGATTCTGTCCCCAAAGGCTACTCCGCTCAAACAATCCAACCCTCCCAGAAACGCCCCTGGGGAAGCAACCGGTCTTTGGCTTTGCCTCCTTCCAGTTCAAATGCGGGCTCATGCCCTGCCACACGGTTTGGAGACCGCGGGCACAGCACTGGCTGGGCCTCCTGGCCCTTCCTGCTGGGGAGCAGCTCAGTCCCTACTGTCCATCGTGGGATGGGTTGGGGCAGCAAGGAGATGGCTCAGCAGGACCTCATATCCCAAACGTATCACTTTTTGTGCAGCCTCAGGAGGCCTGCCGGGATCACCACACCCAAGTGTTTTCTTCTGGGAAATGGGCAGCACTCCCTAAAACGAGAAAACCAGACTGCCAGGCCTCTCCCCTCTGGCGTGCGGAGAGCAGAGCACTGCCCTACCACCCAGCCGCTGCGGAGGCCAGGCAGCACCAGCCATTTATCTTTCACGTCCTCCAAAGGACAAGAAACATACTACAAATCAAAATGGGTAAATAAGCAAGGTGAAACTACCATTGAAAGAATTCTCCCATCCTTTGGACCGTACAACAGGATAGGGGGGGGGAGAAGAGGACGTTGCTCCAGTTTATGCAAAATGAATATCCAGAAGAAAATCAGCATTAGCACACTACAATATAGGATAACAACTGTCTTTTTTCTGTTGAGAGAATATTTACTGCTTATTGTCATAAATGCAGACTTGCAAAACTGTCATGAAAATTTATATGTGCAAGCACACCACTTTCTGCCCCAACCTTGCAAGAAGTGTAAAGAAGTAGAAACAAAACACTCTAGTAACAGTCTAACTTTCAATGAAACAAAGCACGTATCTGGGAGATGTAAACTTTTTTGTATCTTCTGTAAATGCAGATGACTTTTTAAATATATGCAGAAAAGAAACACCGTTGCCCAGAAGACTACATCTAAGTAACATTATCTTAGTTCAAGGACACTAAAAAACAAAAGTTGGAAAAGAGTCTGAGGAAGAACAGCAAACGCTCTCTGTGCACAAAACAGGACTCTGCCTCTCCCCCAAGATGCTGAAGCCCAAACTCGCAGCCTGGCAGAAAGCAAAGAGCTAGTCATGGGAGGGTGAGGGACACTCGAGACAGGAGAGGACAAGCCGTTCCTTCTACCCCATCACAGATCACCCACAGTAACAAACCCTTTATAACAAAGTCACATTTTTAAACCAGGCAGTACTGCTAGGATTCTCTACAACATTTCTCCCCAGGAAAAATAACTTAGAATAGAGAATTTGGGGGGTAGCGGAACAAATCTTTATTGCGGCAAATGCTTTTTAATCATAATCTAATCCAACCAGAAGTCTACCTCATGCATGGTTTCATACACATGCCTTCTTGGTTTTTTTTTCCAATCATTGCCATTTGGCTACAGGAACCTAGTGCTGTGGAAACCATTCCTCTGCAGTAACGGTTCACAGTGAATCTCATCATGCAGCACTGCTGGAAACACGAGTTTCCTCTGTTTGTAAAGTCTCTAGTATTTATCTGTGACACTGAAGAGGAAAAAACCAAGCAAACCAACCAATGAAAACAAAAAACCAACAAAGGCGGCCTCCACACACTGATTTCTCATGCAGAGCACCAGCAACCTGCTCTGCCCCTCCAGGCGCTGTGCATTTTGGCTATTGGGCCCTCCGCTGCTTTCCCTGGGGACCTTCCTCTCCCCCAGTGGCGAGACTGCTCATCCTTGCAGACTGCAAACTGGCCTCAAACACGAGGGAAGAGCAATATGCGTATCTGCTGTGGGAGGCCTAACTGACTCTGTGATCCTTCCGTGCCGGTGTGCCAAAGGAAAAGGTCCAGCAGAATTTGGCCACCAAAACTATGGGCCCGTCAGAGGCATAGATGAGGTCTGATTCAAAGCAAATTCCAATTCAAAGCCAGGCCTGTGGAGCAAAAATGTAGAGGAGCCCAAGGCAATAACCCTCTAAGGCCAAAGAAAAAGCTCGTATTTGAAGGAGTTCAGTAACACCGAGAGACCTGCCCTGGGGGCAAAGCCAAGGAAGGCAGCTGTCAAAAAGTCCATGGAAGATCGAACAACCCCCTGCTGTGGAGTGAGGCTACTCTGCCTGCCATGAAGGCTGTCAAGAAAAAGCCCAGAAAATATTTTGTGCACATTTAAATCTAATAGCGAGTGGAGATCAGCAAAGTGTTTGCCTGATGTGGCTGCAAACGCCCCATTACCTGACTGATGAATAATTGATAAACTTTGGGTAGCCAATATACACTCCAAGGTGGCAGCCAGCTAGGAAGAGAGTTCCGGACCTAAATTAATAATGTCAAAAGCAAATACGGATGAAAATCACTAAATGCTACCTTTGATCTTCCCTTGTTACGTGATCTGATTTTCCTTTCAAAAACAGCAAGGCAGGACTCATGTTAGGCAGCGACAGCCTCTTTTACCCCCTCACGCAAGGCAGGGAAGCGTTCTACACCACCCCTGCGGCGCTGAAATGTAAAAAGTCTCCCCATTTTTCAGCGCAGCGCTGCACGCTCCTCCATACAAAAAAAAAGCCGCGGGGGTCGATGGTTTCAAAGGCGACAAACTCCTGCGGGCGGCGGTGCCTTCAGCACCCCTCAATCATCAATCAATACACGTCCGACTCAGGGCAATCGCAGCCTGAACAGTTGTTTTTCATGTTCCCCCGCATCGAACAGCATTTGTTACAGATATATTGGTACCGTCTTCCCTTCATCCCCCGCTACGGGGGAAGCAAACTCCTTGCCCGACGCCCACAGACGGGCTGGCGGATAAAGGACGGGCGAATCAGCCAGCACCGCTGCCTCCTCCCTGCCCGCCCTGGGACGCTGCGGCCGGGGAGCCTGGGCCCAAACACCAGGCCCAAACACCAGGCCGCGCCGGGCCCAAACACCAGGCCCAAACACTAGGCCGCGCCGGGGCCCGGCGGTCCCTGAGGCCGCCCCGCGGGTGAGACGGAGGGAGAGCAGCGAGGGAGAGCCTCGGGAAGCTGAAAGGAGGAGAAAAAAAAACCCAAACAAAAACGCGACCGCTACAACCCTCCTTTTTCTGCTCAAACCAAGCTCTCCCGGCCCCGCCCCGCCGGCCGCCGGGAAGGGGCGCGGCCGCGCGCACGGCGCGGTGACGTCACTGCACACCCCTCCGCCGTGCGACGTGGCCTTCGGCAGCGCGGCCGGTAAGGGGGAAGGCGGGAGGGGGGCTCGGGCCCGGCTGCGGGCAGGGGGGGGACGGACGGAGCTCGGGAGCCCCGGGCTGGGCCGCGGTGGCCCGAAGGGCAGCAGAACCTCGGGGAGCTGCGGAGCGGGGCTGGTGCGCGGGGCCTTAGCAGCGGGGTGGGGTGGACTGTCTGTGCCGGCGGGTGACGGCGTAGGACGTGTTCAGCGGCCTCAGGGTGCGTCGGGAGAGGTTTAGATGGGATATTGGGAAAAATTTCTGTACGGAAAGAGCGGTCAGACACTGGAACAGGCTGTCCAGGGAGGTGCGGGAGTCCCCATCCCTGGAGGGGTTCAGAAAACGAGTAGATGTGGCACTTGGGGGCATGGTTTAGCAGGCATGGTGGTGTTGGGGTGACGGTTGGGCTTGATGGTCTCAGAGGTCTTTTCCAACCATAATGATTCTATAAGCTGAAAGCAAGCTGTGCTGGAGCTGTTGTTTCCCTCTTCTATCCCGAAAGCCGTGATTTGTCATGTTATTAGTGGGCAGTGGTAGGTCATCGTGTTTATATATTGACACATTTATTTTCTGCAAAGCAGAAGTATCTTTTAAAGTCCAGTTAGGTTGGAATACGACATCGTAAGTTCTCTTAATTATTTACAAATTTTGTAGTGCTTCTTCTGTAATGAAAAATTTCTGTCTTTCAGTATATACGTGGCACTGCCAGTACTAAATCTGTTCATCTTCACAGGTGATCATGGACCAGGTAATGCAATTCGTGGAACCCAGCCGTCAGTTTGTCAAAGACTCCATACGACTCGTTAAAAGATGCACCAAGCCTGACAGGAAAGGTAAAACACGCAGTAAAGCAGACCACGATCCTTATTGCGTCTTATATATTACCATCTGTCTTTCCCCATGTGACCTATTTGTCGTGAATGTTTCTCAGCTTCCAATACAAGACTTAAACTGGAGCAGCTGTCCAGTTGTTAATGGGTTTGCAGTTCTGGATTTGATAAACTTCAATGTGTCCTTTCCTGGCACATACTCCATCAGGTGTGTGAGGGTGGTGCTAAAAATCACCTTATGAAATAGGCCAAGTAGATGAAAGGGGCCATTTTGAGACAGGGAAATAACAATTTTCATGCATTGGGTAAACTGCTCTGAGAAGAACTTGTGTGCACTTTGAAAAGACGAACACAGTAGTGAGGTTTGACTGATGGCAGTCAGCTTGGGGGAGATCCTGGAGGAAAGTGCTTGCTACAGGCCCTTGGAGGAAACACTTCATTTTAGGAGACTGGAAAGGAGCTGGGATCGCTTTTTGCAGTGCCCGCTCAGTACTTCGCAGCCGCCAGTGACTGCCTGATTGGGACAGGAGGAACTTTGTTGCTAGAAGTGCAGAAGAAGATTTTTGGACTTTCTCAAAGGCATTAGCGAGAAGCTGTAGCTATAACCAGAATGTTACTGGTTGTCCTTAATGGTTGTAGGTACAATGCTTTATTCACGTGCTCGCAATGAAGTTTACTGACATCTTTTGAGATCAGTAAGGAACTTTGTTGTTGGACTGGCAGGGTTGTGAGGGGCTGCTGACCTTCTTCATCCACTTCACCTTGCTGTCTTAAAATAAAAAATTAAAAAATAAAAATTAAAATAAATATCACTTAAGTCCTCTATTTTTGCAGAGACTTAAAATACCGTTTTCCTGTGACAGACACAAATGCAGCTTTTTCATCTGTACTGGGAGTTATTTCATACTGAATTGGGGGTTATTTTCAGGGCTCACAGGGATACGAAGGGAAGATAATGGAATAAATGTTCCATGAATTGTTATGGACTGTGGGTATTGCTGATTACTATTTAAAAAATTCAGATCCACCATGCTTTGTGGAAAGCAACATCTTCTCACTCAAAATCTCATGTCTTCTGAAAAGGTGGATTTGTTTCTCGGCGTCAGTGCAGTTTGCTTTTGAACTGCTTCCTGTGTTAACATTACCATTTTCTAAAGACGGAGCTCTCCTTTGGTCACTGTAGTGCACATCTCCTCTATGCCATACACAAGGCTTCCGAGACTAAAATTTTTGTTGTTTTTGCAGAGTTCCAGAAGATTGCCATGGCAACAGCAATAGGCTTTGCGATAATGGGATTTATTGGCTTCTTTGTCAAATTGATCCATATCCCAATCAACAATATCATTGTGTAAGTAAATGTGAACCTTCAGTTTCACGACATTTTACACTTATTTTTTACCTGTTCAGTTTTCAGTAGAGGGTGTTACTGAGCCCTACAGGATCCTCATTGCTTTAGTATCTCTGCATTTTGCATGTTAGTGTAATATGACAGGTCTGACTTGATTCAAAGGACTTGATCAGGAAGTAGATTGTTAGCGTAGCATGCTGCAAAATATTAGATCCATAGTTCTTACATTTTTTTTTTCCACGTATTCTGGTTCATAATGAAACATTTGATTTCCAGTTCCCCAGTGTGTGTTTATCCATAGAACGTTTACCTTATACGGATCTTACATACTCTGTTTTCAGTTTATAATTTGGGTATCTGAAATAAATTCATGGAGGGTGAGGTAGAGAAAACTGAATGATTGTGCTGGAGGGTGATGGGGCACAGATCAAAATTGGTCTTCTTTCATTTACTGAGTGCCAGATATGTTTGAAACTTTGTTTTACGCGTAGCTGCGTTCTGTAAAATGCCTTTTGAAATGAACGTTGCAGCATGAAAAACTTCAACCTTAAGCTGACCGTACTGACATATTAACGCTTCCAGTTAAAACTCCTCAGGTTGTCCAGAGCTGATGTAATTCCTTTTCTAGCACTGGAACAGGTTAAATACTGTTCTGTGACCTTGCCATGTGGCTTGCTTATACCTGTACGAGTGGGCCTCTAGGCAAGCAGAAATGTTTGACAATAGTGGCAAAGCTGTAACGGGACTAATGTCTGTCCTAACAGGGCAACGGTGGGAGGATAAATTAGGCTTCACATAGGATCACTTGATCACACATGATTAGTTGAAACTCATTACTTTGTTCTCTCAACAGAGGCGGCTGAATGTGCATCATGAAGAACAAGACATTGTGACACTTGCTGCAAAGATTTCACAGCTTTGTAACTTGTTTGCTATTAAACAAGCTCAGTTTGGGTTTACAGATGTTCTTGTCCTCTTACTCCTTTTCTAAAGTGTATGCAATCATACCTATCTACTTTACAGGCTTTTTTTTCAGTAGTAGTGGTGGTATTTTTTATTTTGGGGTTTTTGCTACTTCTTTCAACCGTAGTAGAATCATTCAGGTAGGAGGGAACCTTAGGAGGTCTCTAGTCCAACCTCCTGCTCCAAGCTGGGTCGGTGTTGCATTCTGACAAGGTTGCTCAGGGCTTTGTCCAGTTGGGTATTGAAAACCTCCAAGGGTGACAACTGCACAGCTTCTCTTCAGAAGCTGTTCTAATGCGTAATTTACTGCTTAGTAAGCAGGATTGTTCCAGCAAAAGCAGGCAGCAAGAAAACTGCATTACTGTTCCTCTAAAGTGGTGATTTAAGAGTCTATCAACTGGAATTCTTGTCACTAACTTCTTAGTGACATCACCTTCATTATACCTAACTCCTGCCTGCATTTGGAAATCCTGTTAGGTTATAATTATGTACTTGACTGGAAAAAAACTCCCATCAGATAAATTAACTTGCATGGCCAGTCCTGTTCTGATGGCATAATTCAGAATGCCAAACTTGGTTATGAGGATGTATAGTTCCAGGTTCGTTTTGTTGTCAGAGATACTAAGCAGTCAATCAACAGGTTGCTCACACTGTTGGACAGGATATACCCCTGTTGTGGATACTGGTTCTGTAGGACAACTGCATATAGAATTATAAAGGGCTCTGCATTTGTTGACCTGGAAGTTTCCACTATTAAAAGACTGACTATTTTGATTTTAAAAACTAAGCCTTCAAAAAACTCTGGTAGATGCAATGCTCTTCCTCTTCAGGTTGAGATGAAGAAATTTATATTTCACTCCAAAAAGCTTCTCGTGAGCATTTGGTATTTGCAGAAGTTACAATGCTACTTCTATTACGGACTTTAAAAGCACTTAATACTGGGAAATCTGATACTGGTATTACAGCAAAACTGAAGCTTCTTCAGTGCACAAACGTGCTTCATAAGTAGAAAAGTTCAATTATTACTCTTCTTGAGAAATCTTCACCAGCACCTACGTACGTTACAAACTAGGATGGAAAAATTAGATTAACTACTCTTAGTGCTATCACCTTTTAATATAGTTGGTTATACTGTGTGCAACTGCGTACTGTATTTCCTTTTGGCAAAAGGGGTAAAAACAGTATTGGAAGAGAAACAGACTTTGTAAACACAGTCTGAACTAACCAGCTAAGCAGTAACAGGTCCTTTACATTCACTTCTGTTTGTGATTGTGCTGGGTGGCAGCTCACGNGTCTTCGGATTAAGTAGTGCGAGGTACCAGAATGAAGTACTCAGTTACTGCTACTAATCTTGATGTTATATCAAGTGACTTTTATTTCAGATTTGTCTTCCATTCAGTGCATAAAATTAGTGCCTGCTTATATCTTTTGGAACAGCTTTACTGTCTTAATTCAGTGAAATTTTGCAGTTACTTGAATCAGATCAGAAAAGGCAGCTGTAACCGATCTTATATTTTGATAGCCATTGTCCACAGCAAAGGCTTGTCTGTCTCAATGGTCACAATCCCGGAGTCGTCGTAGGAGTTGGAAGTGCTGACGAGCGTTCCAAACTTCAGCGCCCGGTTAGCTATGAAAAATAAGTAAGAGACTTAGTGGTACTCTTGAAACAAATGCACTGATGTGCATTTATTGTTGTAAAGACTGCTGCTCCCGCAAAGATGGAAAAAACAGCTGAGTAAATCTAACCCAGATAAACAACATCTAAAATAGCTATGTTAAATACTAATTAGAAGGCTTGTATGAGACTATCCGATGACCTGTGGAGGAAATAAATTAATACTTAATCCCCAAATTAGCATTTTGAGTTTACACCAGATTATTGCAGAAGCAGACTGTCAAATATTCCTCAGAGATTCACATCTGGAAATTTGTATTTATTAGCACCAGCTCAAGTACCAGTGCTAGACAAGGTATTTAAAGTAAAACGAGGTAGAGGATCTTAATGGAGTTCCAAACATGGGATTTGCTTTAGCTCAGCAGCAAGCCTATAACCTCTTAAAATGTGAACAGTTCTAGAGCAAAGGCCAGCAGTTAAGTGGTATTACTTAACAACTTGTGCTTTGAAGCAAGTGACTTGCATCTTTTCTTCTATTGCATGCCTGGCGAGGTAGGTGTCCACATGCATTAGAAACCAAGTGGCATGACTAATAAATAGCTAATGTCAATTTGAGGAGAGTTTAACATGGCTAACAGGGCAGTTGTAATGATAATTCTGAAATAGCTGTGGCGTTTTAAACAACTGTTCTGTGCTGTTTTAGCTGACATGTTTTAAGGGTCACACAGACTTCCTACAAGCTGAAACCAAAGACACAGCTGCCCCCAAACCAAAAAACGCAGTTTAACTTTTATCTTCCATTTCCTCCCTTTTGGAGATACGTTTGCAAAATGCAAGCAATGCTATGAACTTCCCCAAAGGCACTCTTAAGCATAGTCAGTTCTGTATTAGTCCTTGCTCATTCAAAGGTTCAGCGTGAGAACCCCAAGACTCTCCTTCTTAGCCTGTAAAGCAAGCCAAATGACAGCTCTTACTCCCTGGCACCAGAGAGTTACGTTTCCATGGAGGACACAGGGAGAGCTGCAGCTGGGGAGGATTGTGCAGGCGGCTCAGCAGGTCTGTGTGGCCTGTCGGAATTCACTGTCACATCGTGCATTGCTAGAGGGAGGAATCCACGGGATTTGCTATCTGGTGGGCCACTGCAAATGGAGATCTCCCTGCAATCAAGCAGTGTGCAAAGCAACATATTAAGCTCTATTTTGTGACTTGCACAGGAAACAAATATTCCGGGTGAACATGGGCTGTAGTAAACTTGGGTGTAGTAATGTATTATTAAAATGCATGTTATGCTGTCTGCCCATTGCTGGGAGCTGCACAGGAGGAATTGATCTTGCCAAGCTGTATGGCTTGAAAACAAGAGACAGTCTGACATAAGGCAGGACACACAATGGCATTTAGTGCTCCTGCTGCCAAATCTGTGCTTGCTGCTATTTCTTCCTGCTTCTGCTCTTGTTACTAGCCTGAGACAAACTGAGGAGGTTTCAGCTGGTAGCCATGGAGTGGAGGAACATTCCATCCATGCTAGCTGGAATAGAAGACCACCACCTGAGTTTCACTACTGCTTTAAGCTGAGGAGTCCTGCCATCTGAATCCCTCGGGAGTTCGGAGCATAACTGCAATGCAGTGGAGAACTTCAGAGAAAAAAAAAAGAAAAAAAGGACTGTCCTAGATCAATTATGTACCTAAAATAAAGGTGCTGGATTCTATCAGTCAGGATGGGTTTAGACACACAGCAGTGCCAGGCAGGCTCCTAGACAAATGCCAGGACGAGTGAGTTTTGGAAAAGACAGCAGAGGCCGATGGGGTTACGCTGTGCCAGAAGCTGATGCACTGGACTGAGTTGCCAGAGAACCCTGATTTCACTCTTTGCAGGTACACAGGTCATTTAATAAAGATGAGGTAACTCACAGGCAGAGTTTCCGATGTAAAAATACCCGCAGACCACGGTGTTAAGTGTTAATAGTCGAGTTATGAAAGTTTCCAGTCAATTTTAAGTAGCAGAGAGCATGAAATAGTTTAAAATATTTGTTGACACACAAATTATCCATTTTTGGCTACTACATATTGAAGCTTGAAGGGCGGGGGAGGAAGAACTTTGTGGATCAACTCTTCCTCTGTATAAACCCACTCATTTTGTATCATTTATTGCTTCTTGCTCAAGACTGTCAGAATGATTCTTAATGTTTCAGCTTTGCATATGAAATAGCGTCTCTGTAGAAGGCAAGAATTAAGAACAACATGGCAGCTTAATGAAACAAAATCTAAAGCAGTAATTCTTCATGCATAAAATTAACTGAAAATCTTGCCTTTTTTTTTTTTTTTAATAAAAAATTCTTGCCCACTAGATGGAGACTTTTATCTTTCTCTGCCAGATTTTCTTCTGTGCAAGGATCACAGTTTAAAATGCTGAAGTGAAAAAAAGGCAACAACTATAAAACAGTACTGCTGATTCACGTGGCTCGAATGGACCTATTCCAAGTACATGGCTTCATGACCAGGCAACCTTTCAGCTAACATAATTAAAAATGCATGCTTTCCATTCAATAAGTGAAGAGTAATCAATGTGAAAACTAGGTTTAAGCCAGTAAAGGAAATAAATAAGAGGATGTACATACCTACTGCTTCTAGGAAAACTTCCTGCTGTGTCATGCGTTATGATGTGAAGTTTACAAGGTCAAAGAAGTGGGAAGTTTTATCTGTTCATACCCGATCCTTTCCCTTTTTTCAAATGGCTTTCAGTCTTACTTGTTAAGTCCTAGCAAGAGCTTATGCCTTGAGAAAAAAGCTATTACCAAAAAATCCCTTCATTCTCCTATTGGGATTATTTTTCTGAAGTACATTCCAAAGAAAACTTTTTTATTTGCTAATATTTAGTATTTATAGCTTTGATGGGTACCGAAAATGATTTTAATAAAGGATTTCACATTGTGGGTGGGGTTTTTTTTAAAAATCTAAACCTCAAGACTCCTGGGATTTTTAGAATTCTCTAATTTTATATTGGATCACTAAAAATTTTCTTTTAGGCAAATAGCAGTCTTTTGCTTTACATAAGAACCTTCAAGACCTGATTTGGATAAAACCAGAAGTGATTCATCGAAAACATCACACCACCCCCCCACCCCCGCCCCCCGGCTTCCAGCAGCATTAGACATTTTTCCCCTGAAGTTTTGCTTAGTGCTTTGGTTCCAGTCGAACTGTGTTTACTGTTAATAGACTGTTGATGAGAAAGATACTCTACCCAGCTCCTCCAATGTAGCTATACATTATTTTTCATTACTCTCCATCTATAAAGTCAGCCTGCCTTGGTGGCACTGAGCCTAGGTGGCCTTGCCTCCAAGGAAAGCACTGGGGCTTTTGAGTGGTTACACGAGAAGGTAACAAAGTGGTCGTTCTGTGGTGTGGTTTTGAATTCTGACTACTCTGCACTTCAGAACTAAAAGCAAATGCTATTCTTGCCTTTCAGAAAAAAAAAAACAACCAAACAAATAAACCAAAAACCAGACAACAAAATCTATTATGAGACAGGTTTTTATGGTGTGCCCTATGTTCTTATCAGTAATGAGACATTCTAATTTCTGTCTGATGGACTGCAATGTATCACTATTTCAGACCTAACCATGGTCATGGGCAGGGCTTATTTTGACATGGTAGTGGAGGAATGTTTTTCTAGCGGTTTTTATTTTGTTTAGCAGGTGGTTGAATCTATCAGGGTTTGAGAATGTTGGAAAAAGCGTAGAGAAGAAATCTGAGAGCTCACAGGTTGAGCTTCCCAAAGGAGCATAATCACAAAGATCATTATTTTTAGACCTCCCTTCTGCTGACCAAATTATACGACAAAGGAGGTCTCACTAAGACTGCCTGTTTCCACTATTTTATTGCTCATCTTTTGATACTTCCTTTTTTAATACACAATTCTAAAGATGTCTTGTGGAAAATGTTAAATCTCAGATGTAAGATTTTGAAAATGGATGAATCTTCTTGTTGCCAGAACATTTCGAAATGTTAACAAAATGCACCCTATAAGTAATCAAGCTATATAAAAAAAACAAACAAACAAACAAAAAAGCCCAAACCTAAAAATGTATTTTAAAAACATATCATTTTTACATCTCTGCCATGGTTGGAAGTTTTATTTTTCAGTTGACAGTACTGAAAATGAGACCTAAGCCTTGCTAGCAGTGTGTTCACCATTGCACTGCAGGCTTTAAGCCTGGAATCTGAGAAATAGCGTGGACTAATTATAACTAGGTTGGGTCTCGTCATGTTAGATGCTGCAAAAACACTAACTCTCCATATCAGGTTACTCCTCTTAATAACTGTATTTATGATCTAGTACACTTATAGACATTAACTATATGACTTCATTGTACTGTTTAGGATACTTTAATTATCAGTTCAGTCCAGCAAAAGAGGGTTTAAATCAAGGTCTCATGTACATCTCATAAGCTGTACTTAAGCAGGGCTTGAGGGAGACACAGACGGAGAAAAAATTTCTTCTTAAACATATCATATATGGCAAAAGCAAATGATATAATCAACTTGAAATACTTAATTGAACAAGCAGGCCCTCTGGTTATTCCTGCATCTCTACCAAAACCACAGTGAAATTTGCACAGCTGAGACAGAGGCTTTTCACAGAATCACAGAATGATCAGGGTTGGAAGGGACCTCTGAAGATCATCTTTAGTGAAGGAAGTGATTTTGCTGTGCAAATGGCCAAACAGTCACACCTCGTGTCTTTATCCAAAGACATGTAGGCAAACAGAAGCATTTTGGAAAGCCCTTGAACGCAGCAGTGTAGCACAAGGGTCCCCACTTCATGGGATTTCACTAAGTCAGGGTCCTACTACTGTGGCCACAAATGACTGAGAGCAAAACGCCATCACGATAAGCATGTGCCACATAGATACCGTGACATCTACACTGTGCTTCCTTTTCTCAACCGTGTGTTCCAGTTACTTCCCACAATATGTAAAGTCACGGCTTCCTGATTTCCACCACCAAAAATAAGTACAGGAATACAAGCAGACTGCCACTACTGGCATGGATGTCTGGAATATCAAAATAGTTAATTATTAATTAAAAGCTTTATGATCGTGAATGTAATCCTCTTCCCCCTAGGCAAACGCTGCATCAAAATGATTGAAAATTAAGATCAATAAGCTGAAACACAAGTTAAAGGGAAATATTGAATTACCATTTGGTATCCTATTACAGTTTATCTGGAGAGGATTTCCCTGAAGTTCTGCGTTAGGAGCAAAAATCTGCATTTAAATGGAGATGCATTAGTAACGCATGAGCTAGTACTTTGCAGGTCACCCTGTGTCTGCAGAACAGCAGCATTAATTTTGCTATTTAAAACTAAAACCCACATAGTTTATAGCCTGATTTTCCTTTCATTCCTCCTGGTTTTATACTTGTGATTAGACTGACTTCACTGGAGTTAATCTTGATTTACACAGATGTATACCAAGGAAAAATTGGGTCCTTGATCTCTGTGCAGTGGGAACCGCAAAACTGGAAGTTGCAAATAACAGTAATTTAGAATAAAACACGAACTATTTTCAGTACTGACACAAAACAGAAGTACCACAAAGGCTCGCCGAGTCTGCTGGGAGGGGACAGGCTAGTTTGCCATGGCACAGATTCCCTCGGGCTAAGGGGAGTTTTGAATAAGCAGAGATTGCACTGGGCAATTTTTATAACTACTGTAACTTTTAGTAGCACAAAACAGTGGTTTTGTCATCTGAACAGATACGTATGAGTGGGCTCGTGAAAGCATTGAGAGGATACGGGGCGAAGGGGGCCCAGCAGGCAGGGCTGGGGGGTTATTCCACTGGGTCGGGTTATTCCACTGGCAGAGACTCTGGGCAGGGGCTCTGTAGCACAGGCTGCCCAGCCTCAGATCGGTGGGAATTTTGGAGGTGACAACAAAAGCACTGGCTGTCAAGGCTTAACGATTTCATTTAAAAAGAGAGAAAAATATGTTAACAGCACTGTGTGTTCTACCCTGGATAGAAACCACCCATGTCGGGTGAGCCTTCAGAAACGCAAATGGATGTCAGAAGTTTTCACATTTCTTTCCAGCACACATTTTTTTTTCCCACATATTTTTCCAGGTTTGTAATCATGGTGGTGCTGTAAGAATAGCTCGAACCCCTCCTATCACATCACCTCCTTGGTGGCAATTTAAAATGATAAGCTGATAAAAATGATGCTAAGAAATAGAGTGCTTTCTACACTAATGTTTCTGCTGCTGCTTCACCAAAATCAACAAGAATCATTAACTGCAGGAAGTTCCTATGGCCATTAGCAGCATTTTAGCACTAGTAACAAGATGTGCTCCACTGTTTGTTCAAAATCACTTTAGCCTCTTCACTTAATTAAAGTGTTCCAGAAAGTCTGACATAGAAACCGTAGATGTGATTTTCAGTACTGCACTTCCAGTCTAGACATGATAAAGCTGTACCAATACTACAACAGTAGAAGTGACTCTTAGCCTGGAGAAGGCTGAGAGGGGACCTTAGAAATGCCTATAAATATCTTGAGGGTGGGTGTCAGGAGGACGGGGCCAGACTCTTTTCAGTGGTGCCCAGTGACAGGACAAGGGGCAACGGGCACAAACTGAAGCAGAGGAAGTTCCAGCTGAACATGAGGAAGAACTTCTTCCCTCTGAG